>Ga0310690_10004218_pt1 | contig 20628 bp, 39 predicted proteins | sample AusTroGonzalo_MG_2_FD_207661 | JGI IMG/M metagenome (GOLD analysis project Ga0310690, IMG submission 207661) | Bovine rumen microbial communities from tropical cattle in Woodstock, Queensland, Australia - Gonzalo_04 (v2) (version 2) | ecosystem: Host-associated > Mammals > Digestive system >...
ACACCTCCACGATGTTCCCCCAGGCCCTTGAGGATCGGGGCGCCTATGGGACACGGTGGGGCAAAGGTCAAAAATTAAAAAATAAAATCCCCCCGCAGGGGGGTTGAGGTTAGACTGTGATGGAGTTGAGCGTGTAGAGCCTTTGTTCTCCGTCCGAATACCGGAGTGTTGCATACTGTCCGTCTTCCGGCTTCATGTTCTGCAACACGTATTCAATAATCTTGTGTTTGTCGTGAAATACGACCTCTTCGCCACCATTGAGCGAAAACGGAACATTTGTCTCGCACATTTCGGCAAGGTCTTCCGCAATGAGCTGGCGGGCTTCCTCCGGGCTGGTGCAAAGCTGGGTGTTGCCGTTTTCTTCGGCAAAGATGCCCACCGGATATTCAAAGTCGCCATTGGCGTCCGTGTCGGACTGGGTTACGATGTAATACTTCGTCATGCTGTTGTCTCCTTATATGGTGTGAATCGTGAACACGTTTTCGTACTTCTCGCCTGTCGGCAGGGTGTTCTTTAGGACGATGCAGGTCGCCCCGTTCGCAAGGGCCTCGGACACGGCAAACACTGACTTGTCAATCATGTTCCCGTCTTGGTCTTCAATCCATAACGTCTTGCCGACCTCCTGGGCGATGGCGATTTCCTGGGCAATCTCGTCCGTAATCGCGGGAACGAGGTCATCAACGGTTTCCCCCGTTGCTTCAATGACCGCAGGGATAAAGTCATCATCGCTTCGGTCGGTAGTGTAGAACGTGCAAATCTTCATAATCATGTCTCCTTTTGCTTGACGTTCCCACGATGTTCCCCCAAGTCCCCAAGGAACGGGGACACGTGGAACACGGTAGGATATATGCTCCTTACGGGTTGTTGTGCGTTACCGGCTCGCCATGAGTGCAGAGCCGCCATTGCAGGGGTGTAAACGTGCGGTTAAAGAAATTGTCTAGGGTGTGGAAATATACGGAAACCACTTCAAGCCCCATAGAACGGGCGACCTGCGCAAAACGCGCCCGTTCCTGCCCTATTGAAAATTTTTCCGCACGTGTAATCGCAGGACACTTGAACTTCATTAGAACTCCTTTATGATTTCGTAATCATGGACAATAAATTTTTCTCCGGCATCGGTCACGATATGCATTTCGTAGCTCTTGGAGCGCTTGGCTTCAATAGTCGCGTAGCAACCCTGCTTCCCGTCCATGTAGAACACGCGGTCACCCTTCTTGTAGTTCTCTGGCTTGTCGTCCTCATAGTAGGGGACTCCGAGGGCATAGAGGAGGTCTTCCTCCTTCTTGCACAAGGCATCATCGAAGTCTTCATCGTCCGTCTGCGCGTCAATGTAGGTGTTGAACTCGCGTTTCAGCGCGGTGGCAATCTTGCCCATGACCTTGTCGCTGATGATGTCGGTCGCCATCGGACACGGGGCATCGCGGTAGTCGCTACGGCTAATCTCAAACTCGCGACCGCAACGCAGGGTGCGCTTGAACGGCTTGTCCATGTCAATCTTGGCATATTGCTTGCCGAGGTCTGCAAACGGGATAAAGACGAGTTCCTTGCTGAACATGTTTTGCTTCAAAATCATTTGAGTTCTCCTTGCTGAATTGAACGTTCCCACGATGTTCCCCCAGGCCCTTGAAGATCGGGTGGCTACTGGAACACGGTGGGCTAAAGTCAAAAAATAAAAAATAAATTCCACGGGGAACATGTCCCCGTGGGTTGCTTGTGGAAATATTTTTACTTCTTACCTCCTACAACGGGAGTGAACGATGCACCGGGATATGCGGTGCGCAACTGAGCTGCAGCGAGCCATTTTGATTCGGCAAAGATGGCCACGTTCTGCTTAAAGCCGTTGCGGTGGATAACGAAGTCAAACTGATGTTTCGGTTCTGTTGCTAATGGCATATTGTCTCCTTTTGGTTAGAAATGATACGGGTCTTCGCACTGGCCCTCTTCATAGAGCGAGTTGATTTCGGTGTTCAGCACGGTGGCATAGAGGCCGGTAGACTGCAAGTCCCACGTGTCGATAGGTTCGGCTTCCTCGCCGGTCTGTTCATCGGTCTTGCCGTATTCGCCCATCTCGACTTCTTCCGGGACTACCTTGATGCCCACACCCCAGTCATCGCTTCCGAGGTGGCAGATAAGACGGCAACCCGCCTTGTCCACGAGTTCTTCAAGCTCCTTAGCCTTTTCTTGTATTGCCTTGAGCTGGTCTTCGGGAATTATTCTCATGTTGTCTCCTTTTGATTGACGTTTCCACGATGTTCCCCCAGGTCTCCCGTTTACGGGAGCACCGGGGACACGGTAGGTCACTTCTTGGTCATCTTCGCGTCATTGGCCTTGCGTATGTCGCCCACCCTTGAATTTACGGCCTTCTTCACGCTATCTGCGGTCTCTGTGGCCTTCTTGGCTACGGCTTCCTTGGCATCTGTGGCGACCTCTGTGGCCTTTTTCTTGGCGGAGTCTAGCAGTTCCCCGCCCGTCTCCTTGACCCCCTCTGTCGCTTCCGATGCCACGTCCATAGTGGTCTTGGCCACATCGGACACTACCGCGCCCACGAGCTTCCCCGTGGACTTGGCGGCTTCCTTGGCGGCTTCCTTGCTATTGTCGCCACAAGCGAAGAGCATGGAGAGGACGATGAGGGTAAGGGTGATGATTGGCAGATTTTTCATTTGGTTTGTCTCCTTTTGTTTGAAAATTAAAAATTTATTTATGGGAAAGGTTGCCCACGGGTGACGGCATTGTGTGAAGTTGTTGTGGCGAAATTGCCAAACGTCACCCGTGGGCCTCCCCGCAGGGAGCACGGGGAGTGTACTTAGGCATCTGTATAGTCAAGATAGACCGAGTTCACGTCTAGGCCGAGCTTGCTGAATAGCGCTTCGGTATCCGGTTTCAGCGAGTAGTCAATGACCGGCTTGCTGAATTGGAATACGAGCATATTTTCAAGCTCAATGTAGCTTAGGCGCACGTCAAGGCCCTTTGCTTTCAGTGCATCAATGACCGCGTTTGCCGACTTGGCTAGTTCGCCATAGAGTGCATCTGTGGCATCGCCAGCACCGATGTTTTCCATCAATGCGCGGTATTCGTCCATTGACTTAATCGGGTTTGCATCGGCCAAACCGGAGAACTTGGCCATTTCTTCCGGGCAGAGCTTGCTGATTGTGTATTCCGAGAGGATAACATCACCATTAAATTCGGCAGTTTTCATCATGTTCGGTCTCCTTTCTGATTTTTGAACACCTCCACGATGTTCCCCCCAGGTCTACCGGAAACGGGAGACCCTTGGGACACGGTGGGACTGACGGGCGAAATTAAAAAATAAAAAGTGCTCTTGCGAGCACTAGTCCTAGACCTCGTAGGTAAGGTTGCAGTTGTGGAACGTATCGTCACTGTCCGAGGTGTGGACGTGGGTAATACATTCAGTCGCTATGTGGCCCTGCTCCGCAAAGCGTTCCATGAGGTCATGGGTCATGAACTTGCGGTTAAACGGTATATGACCCCCTTCGCCCACATTCCACTTGAGGTTCTTGGGGCCGATGAACACGCTAGCATCGTCTTCGTCATAGCACAAAGAAAAATTATTTTTCTTGAGGTATTCCTGCAACTCGTTGAACATTCCGGTGGCGGTGTCCTTGACGTTTTCCGGTACCACGATTTCACGCTTTTTCAGTTCTTCGGTAAGTTCTTCCGGACTGACATCTTCGGCATATTCTTCATCGCCTTCGTATCCGATGTCAAACCTGCGGATATATCCCTTATGGGCATCGTCTTTAGGATAGATGTAGATGTAGGCGAGGTGCTTGCCATAATCGCCAATGCGCATGTATTCAAGCGTTGCCGGATCGCCGTTCCATGCGAACGTGACGGTATCGGCATAGCAGTTCCTTCCCTCCAAGAACGTGTCCCCGTTCACTTCAATTTGCGTGTTGTTGAAGCGGTGGAACATCGCCACGATGGAATTGAGGTTGATGCCCTTATACTGCTCAATGATGCGGGCGACTTCAGTTTCAAGCGCGATGAGTTCATCGGCAGCAGCGTTGAGGATTTCAGTTTTCATTTTCAAAAGGTCTGTGTTCATGTTGTATCTCCTTGACTGTTGAACATTTCCACGATGTTCCCCCATGTCCCATATTAGCGGGGACACCGGGGACACGGTGGACACGGGAATAAAAAATTTAATAAAACCGACCTGCGGGATTGCTCCCGCAGGGGTTGTTCATCTTAGGAGTCAAACTTACGCGATGGCGGTCGCATAATGCGTGCCATATTGGCAGTCCACCTGTTCCAATTCCGCATTGAAGAGCGTTATCGCTGAATTGGCGATGTCGCTCATGAGCTTGGCGGTATCATCGCTCTTGAATCCCTCCATGTAGCTCTCGTCCACGTGCCAGATGCCCTTTCCGAACGAGTAGAACATATACATCTTGCCACAAGTGGTCATGGGCGCATGGCTTTCCGGCTTGCCCCATGCTTCATAGAGGAGGACAATAAATTCCTTATCTTGAAGTCCAACTTGTTCAAGCGCGAAGTGACGGCCACCGATTTTGATAATCGGTCTGTCGGAGCTATTGCGGTAGCCGATATGGGGAGCGCCAAAGCCCGTGTTGATATACATCTTTTCCTTATTGAGTTCCATGTTCTTGTCTCCTTTTGTTGAACACTTCCACGATGTTCCCCCAGGTCCCACAAGAAATGGGACACCGGGGACACGGTGGGTCTGAGGGGCAAAATTGAAAAATAAAAGTGCTCAGAAGAGCACTAATTCTTATTCGTCCGATACGATACGCTTTCCCGCGTATAGCTGATTTAAAATTTTTTGGTATCGGCCACACTCGGAGCTTTGCGGGTCGCACCCGTTCACTGCAAGAGTGAAGAAATTTATCGCCTTGCTTGCAGATTCAAATTCCTTCCTCGTGCCGTAGCAGGTCACTATTACCCTGCGGGCTTTCTTGTGGTTCATGATGAGCTGTTCTGCGACTGATAGAGCCATATATCCTCCCTACATCGGGCAACACATGGAGAGCGAGTAGCCGATGCGAGTCCCTGCATCGCAGGAGACCGCGTCCACGTTCTGACCTATCTTCAGTTGCTCCACGAGTTCCTTGACTCCCGTGTTGTCCATCACGTTCGGATACTTGCTCGTGATGAGGTCTGCGAGACGGGCGCGGACTGTATCTCCAGAGTGGCTTTCCCACGTGCGGTTGCAGTAACCCACGTTGGCACGGGCGAAGATACGGCCATATGGGTCAATGAGGGCTGCGGAGTGGATAAAGCTGATTTCACGTCTGCGGTCAAGGTGGCGGAAGCTCCACCATTCCGTATGCCATTTGCCCGTTGCTTCAAATTTCGGTGTCTTGTATGCCATAATGTTGTCTCCTTTTGATTGACACTCCCACGATGTTCCCCCAAGTCTCCGGTAACCGGGACACATGGGAACACGGTGGAAAATTAAAAAATAAAATTTATTGGACGGGCGCCTATGGCTCTCCCCGTTGCAGGGGAGGCCATGAGGCTCGCGGAGGCCTTCCCTATTCATCCTCGTCCCTAAGCTCGCGCAATGCCCACCTGACCACTTCCTCATAGTCCATGACGGTGAACTCCTTGTTGTCCATGTCCACGAGGGCATCCAAGCCCTTGCAGTCATAGACCGTGACCTTGCGGGACAGGTCATCGTATATCTCGATGCGGTTCGCGAGGGGATACGAGTACACCTTGAACTGCTGGGCCTTGGAATCCCATTCGGCATGTTCCTCGTCTCGGAAGAACATCTGTGTGGTAATCGCGGAAACCGTGAAGTTGAACTTGTATGCGACAAGGCTCTTGAAAAGACGGACAAGATTTTTGCCCATGATAGCTCCTTTGGTTGAACGTTCCCACGATGTCCCCCCAGGTGCCACAATATTAGGCACACCGGGGACACGGTGGGAACGGCAGATCAGAAATTGAAAAATAAAAAGGGCCTTTCGGCCCATCGGTTACTTTTTCTGTGCCTTGCGGATTGCGTCAAGGATAGAGCTACCCGTTCCGATTTCCTTTCTGCGGGTGTCAAAGGCCTTCTTCACGCTACTCTTGTAGTCATTGATGAACTTTTCAGTATCTTCCCAAACCGCGTCAGCAATATCTGCGGGATTGAGGAAAAGCGTGGTCGTACCTTTGCCTTCGGTAGTGACGGGATTTTCAAGGTCAATCACTGCCTTGCTTTCCTCTTGCTTGCCACCGCTGATTTTCCAAGGCTTGCCAAAGTCATCAATCCCGTTGAAGTAGATAACGTCACAATGTCCTTTTTCGTGATAGAGCCTTGCGACAACGAGCTTGCCGTAGAGGGAAGAGTAACGTTCCGTAAGGACAGTAAGCGCGTTGCGGAGGCTTTCCTTGTCATTGAACCATTCCATGATGTTGCCCGACACGTCATCAAGGTGTTGCACGCAGTTGTAGCATCGGAAGTAATGGGTAATGCCGTTCGTGACAACGTCACCATGTCGCCCGTTCTTTTCAAAGTAGGACAGGCCCGCAAGCACCATGTCAATAGTGATTACGTTTTCACTGCTCCACCCACGGAGCACGGGTGCAACCCCTTCCGCGTGTTGACGGGCGATTTCATTAACCTTGTCGGTCACATCGTAATAGCATCTGAAAGTGTTAGTGTTCTGTTCGCTCATGTTCTTGTCTCCTTTTGATTGAACGTTTCCACGATGTTCCCCCAGGCCCTTGAAGAACGGGCGCCTATGGAACACGGTGGGCATGGGCAACCTATGGCAAATGAAGGTGGGGGCTTGCGCCCCCTTGGTTCAGTTTTCGGCAAAGGTAATAGCGGACACTTCCGGTACTCCTTTCAGCTCATGGACGCCCGCCCGCCACTTTTCCATGTCTATCGTGGTAAAGCCGACAAGGGCGCGTTCGCTGTAAATATGGATGAGCCGGTTTTTCACCATGAGGATGGAGAATGACACCGCCTTTGCGGGCGCATATATCTTGTAGGCATCCGGCAGGGCATTGAATTCCTTCTTTGTGAATATGGCATAGAGGTCAACATGTCCCTTTATCGGACACTTTGAGGTTCCACAGCACTCAAACTTGTTCAGCGGGCACATATTACAGCCCATGCTGACCATCCCGCAGTGACGGCACACCGACAGCGAGAACGGGGCAACGAAGTCGCAACCGCAGGAGGGACAGCCTTCGTCGCCATAATCGGGATTTGCAAAAATTTTCAATTTGCGTTTAGCCATGTTTTTCTCCTTACAGCCCGTATTCGGGCTTAGACCAAGATGCGCCCGTGAGGCCGGGGTTGCCCACTACTTCAATTCCTTCAATTCCCGCCATGCAGAGCTGATTGATGATGCGGGATTCAATTTCCTTAATTGAAATATTTTCGGTGACGATAAAGTCAAAGCCGAACTGATGGACACGGGAATCAATGGGCGTGACGCTCCCGTCCTCGCCGATGGCGTATTCGCCCGGTTTAAGCAGGACTTCCGCGCAGATGGCCACGTTCTTGCCGTTATCCACGCTCTTCACGAACACGGAGGAGCAGTTGTCCCACTTGATGACGTTGCACAGAGGGTAGGCCTTGCCATCAACGTGCAGGAGGATGCCCTTGGGGTTCAGCAACGAGATGGCAATGTCATCGCCCGCATGGTGGTCGCGGGTAAGAGTAGGGTCGATGATGGAGGCGCCTTCAGGCACCTTGTCATCGCCCACCACATGGTAGAACTCGCCCTCTTCTTCCGTCAAGCAGATAGACGGGTGGCCGGCATTGACCAAGTAGATAGACTTTGTGCCGTTGGCATAGGTAGAAATTTTCAGGTTAATCATCTGTGTCTCCTTTGTTGAACGTTCCCACGATGTTCCCCCAAGTCCACGAAGATCGGGTGGCCCTTGGAACACGGTGGGCATGGGGCAAAATTGAAAAATAAAAAAATGAACGCACCGCGGGAAAAGTCCCGCAGTGGTTGTTCATCAGGAGTTAATAAACTTTCGTAATCTTTCCGTCCTTAATCCAAATCCCGTGGTTCACGCAGTGTGCCTCGTTTGCCACCATGTCATTGAAGTAGACTTCAAGGTTGCCTTCGGTAATCAGCTTGTCCACGCGGGATACGGAGTCAATGACCGCATCGGCCTTCATGAGCATCATGGGATTGGGCCATTCGTTCTCGCAGAGGTCGCGGGTCTCGGTGGTGGAGTATCCGTTGCGGAGGTCATATTGGGCGAGGACTTCCCCGGCATCCATGTCCGCCTTGACGAGGCAAATGAGTTGACTCATCGCCTTGCGGACATCGCCACGGGAGAAGAGCTGACAGCCGACACGAACGGCATCGTCATCGTCAAGGTCGCAGACCTTCTGCAAGTGGATAGCGTGGTGAGTCATGAACTGCAATTCGGTCGCCTCCTTGAACGAAATGATGCCTATAGGTTCATATTCGCCATTATCATTTTTCATTTCAACGAGGAATTTGTTGCCGTGTGCCTTGATGTTCTGCATAATCTTGTCTCCTTTGTTTGAACGTTCCCACGATGTTCCCCCAAGTCCCCCGGGAAAGGGGACAGCCGGAACACGGTGGGACTATGGGAAAATTAAAAATAAAAAATTTGCAAGAGGGCGCCTTTGGCACCCCCTCGCATGGGTTACTTCTGAGACTCTTTCCATCTGTCAAGGGCCGCGTCAATGAAGCTCTTGCCATCGCCCACGAGGGAATTGATAATATCCCACCCCGTTGAGCCAATCATGTTGTAGGGCTTGTCAAGGTAGAAACCGCGCATGGAGTCAACGTGTTCCGTGACGGTGGCGATTTCGTCATATTTCTTGCCCATGACGGCATCGTATCCGGCATCAGGGTCTACGTACACCCTCTCGTACCCAATCTGCACGTAGGAGCCTTCGTCTACGAGGTCGCAGAGGTTCGGCTCGTACCCTTCGCCACATTGGGCGATGAGGTTGTCGCGGTGCTTGGGGAGGATGCTGTCGATGGTGGGAACGAGCATGAGTTCTACGCTCCACATGTCCTTATCGGCAGAATCGCCCGTGAAGTATTCAAGGTTCTCGGCCTTGATTACATATTTGTAGTCAAAGTTGAGTCCTTCCTCGCGGTGCTGATAGGTTTTCTTGCTTTCATAGACAACTTCCTCTTCGTTGTCGCAGAGACCATCAAAGAGGTCGCCCACTTTCTGCGGTTCATGGTTAAATGCAATGCCGAAAATATTGTGTTCCATAATTGGACTCCTTTGCTTTGTTGAACGTTCCCACGATGTTCCCCCAGGCCCCTATAGTCCGGGCGCCTATGGAACACGGTGGGCATGGGCAACCTGCGGTAAAAGGAAAAGGGCCTTTCGGCCCTGCGGTTACTTGTCGTTCAGTCTCAGCGTGGTGCAACCGGACAAGTAATAAGCCGTTTCCGGTGCGATGGACGGGAACGCAATGTAGCTAGGAATAGCGCCATCGGACTCATCGTCAACATAGATGTAGTCGTGGCTCTTTGCAATGCACAATCTTGCGTTCTCGTTATCAATTACGAGCGAAAGGCCGTTCTGTTTAAGCGTGTCAAGCATGGTGCGGATTGCGTCCAAACCGATTTTGCGTTGGTCATCGGACGGGCAGACCTTATCTGAATCGGAAAGGACAGGCTTGCCATCTTCGTCAAATTCATTAAAAAATGCGGCATCGCATTCATACTTGTATCCGTCCTCCTCCATGACAAGATTAAGGTCAAGATAGATGCGGGCATCTTTAACCGTGGCATCATATTCGCCATCGTCAAGGCAGTATTCACTGCACCTGATGTTGCCTTCGGCAATGTATCGGTCAAAGTAGAACCTTTCCGCCTTTTCAAATCTCACGTCCACAGTCTCGCCCGTAATCTTGCAGGTCAACTTGGTAAAGAGGTAGAAGTCGGAAACGTAGCCCAATTCGGACGCGTCAACCATGCGCTTGCCGTTATCGGCCTTGACGAAGAGCTTATCGTAGACCTTGCCATCAACCTTATATTTCAAGGCGATGGTGCCTTCGTCAACAAATACCTTGACTCCGATGTCAGTCGCCTTCTTGAAACGCTTGCCGTTCTTGACGTAGAAATCGGTGTACTTGTGGCCGTTGAAGTCAATCATGTAAAGGGATTGTGCCATTTTTATTGTCTCCTTATGTTGAATTTTGAACGTTCCCACGATGTTCCCCCAGGACCCTTACGATCGGGTCAGTAATGGAACACGGTGGGCATGATGCCCCTGGAATAAAAAATAAAAAGGGCCTTTCGGCCCTGCGGTTATACCTGCTTGTCAGTAAAGCTCCAACCTTCGCTCACGAACAGCGGCTGTGCATTGGGGAACGTGGGGACAACGAGATCGTGAGGAACCGCATCGTCATCGTAAGCGTCACAGCCCTTAACGTCAACGTCATTGATGATGCCGAGGCGGTCTTCTGCGTCATCAAAGACGAGGCGGAGGCCGTTATCCTTCAACGTTTTAAAAAGATTATGGATAGCGGTAAGGCCGATTTCCTGCTTGTCCTTGGACGGGCAGAACTTGTCCACCTTGGGCTGATGCTGTTTGCCGTCAACTCCGTAAGAATTGAAAATTTCTGCGATGCTCTTTTCGGAAAAGCCGACTTCTTCGCCTTTAAGGTTCAAGTCAAGCATGAGCCAAGACTTGTGGCGAAGCCCGCAGTCATATTCGCCATCAGGGAGCACGTAGTAACGCTGTTCCACGTTGCCCTTGGCCACCCATGACGAGAACACGATGTCCTGCTGTTCGCTCTTGTCATCACGCGAGAAACAGCGTACTTCGGTGCAGTCATTATAGCCATTGCCCACATCCGTGTTGAGCGAGTAGTTCAGGTCTTTCGGTGCCTTCTCCATGACTTCGCCATTCTGAACGTAGAGAGTGTCATAGAGTTCCCCTCCCACCTTGTAGAGGAGTTTCACGTCGGCACCGTGCTTGCTGAGATGAAAGCCGATGTCGGTTACGGTATAGAACTGGTCTCCGACCTTGCGGAAGAGCGTACGTTCGGTGTTGAGGTTGATGCCAATGATGTTGAAACTAGTCATGCCTGACTCCTTTTTGATGAATTGTTTGTTTCCTTTTGTTGAACGTTCCCACGATGTTCCCCCAGGACCCTCATGATCGGGTCAGCAATGGAACACGGTGGGTCTATGGGGAAAATTGAAAAATAAAAAGTGCTCTTGCGAGCACTAGTCTTAACCCCCTTCGTATTCCATCACGAAAGATATGCAGTCAGTGCAGTGATGGTATTGCGAGAGAAACTCTTCGGCATTTTCGGTTTCAGCGTGGCGGAGGTCGTTCATGAGTCTCCCGTAAAGGCCCTGAGAGCCGACAAAGGTTTGAATATAACCGATAATGCGCTTGCTATCAGCGGAAAGCTTGTTGAAATTTGCCATGATTCTGTCTCCTTTAGTTAAAATTTATTTTTGCCCTATTTGGACGTGCCGACCGCAACACCGAATAGGAAAATTAAAAAGCACCCTGCCCAAAACGGGTGGATAGTGTATAGGACGGCAAAAATGACCACCGCACCTATACCCATCAGCAAACGAGCCAAGCACCCCATATCAGTCCCCCTTTACACCCTCAGCAACCGCATAAGCCCTGCGGTAGAGGCGGTCTATCGCCTCTTTCAGCGAGGACTTCTCTTTCATGTTGAACTCAGTTGTAGAGAGCAACATAAGGCGACCGCCACAAGTTGCGTTGAGTTCAAGCGTGACTTCCGAATCCTCGGTATAGTTGAACATGTTGAGTTCATAGGAAATGACCACATCGGTAGTAGTCCCGTCCAAATTGGCGACCCACTTCTGCAAGCGGTCAGTTATGGCATCATATTCCCACTTTTCACCGCTATTCATGACAAAGTTGTCCACTTCGCCAAAGGGCGCATGGCTAACGCCATGAATAACGTTATATCTTTCACGAATCGTGTTTTTGAGTTCCAAGTTGTTGAGTTCCATGTTGCCGTCTCCTTTCGTTGAACATTTCCACGATGTCCCCCCAGGCGCCTGAAGGCCGGGCGCCCATGGGACACGGTGGGGCGAGGATTTTGAAATTTAAAATTGTGGTGCTCATGTGAGCACCGATTTATTATGCAAGCTTTTTCTGCAAGTCAGAAATGCGGGTGTAGAATCCTGCGGTGTGCAGGGTCTTTTCTAGGTGCAGGTAGTGCAGGTCATAGTGGTGCATGAACTCGTGCAAGAGCGTGCCTGCGAAGGTCTTAATCGCCACCACCTTATGGGTCTTTGCAGTATAGTTGTAGATGTTGATGTACTTGCTCACGTTGCGGTCGCCATATCCCGAAACGCTGATGAAGCCGTGGGTGGTCTTGCGACCGCTTACCCTGCGCGGCTTGTCCGCCACGTAGACACGGACGTGCGGTATCTTGAACGTATCGCACAGGTAGTCTACGAGAGCCTGCGACTTCTGTTCTCGGTCGCCATCGGCAAGCAGGTCACTATAGGTCTTTGTAGTGAACTTTCCGTGAGCGACTTCCAAGATTGAATTAGACTTTTCGTAAGCGTCCATATTGCCTCCATCGGTTGAACGTTCCCACGATGTCCCCCCAGTCGCCTGATTGCCGGGCGCCTATGGGACACGGTGGGCAATGGGCAAAATTGAAAAATAAAAATTGTGCTAGGGGATTGCTCCCCTAGCGGTTGTTCATCAGGAGTTCGTAGTGACAGAAATAATGTCTACTTCATCGGCTGGGAGCGAATTGCAGAAGTCGAGGATACATTCCTTAACTTCGCACCACAGGAGGCCGTTTTCGTCCTTCCACTCGTCCCAAATAAGCCCTTCAAGGCTCTTGCACAGGACTGCTTCGGGTCGGGTCATGTTCGGGTAGTCCTCTTGCCATTCAAAGCCATAGCCTAGATTGTCCTCTGCATCATTCAGCTCCACCGCGCCGAAGTCATAACCGCCATATCCGCCGGTAACTAGCATGAGGGAGTCAAAGGGCGACTGCAACAGGAGCCCATGATGCATGGACACCTCAAACTTGTCATCGGTATTGCTTGCGAAGTCCACGAGCACCTTGCTGTTGTGGTCTTTGTCGGTCTTTTTCCATGCAGCCCACATGGCCTTTGCCACCTGTGCAAGCGTCAAGCCGACATAGCGTCCATCATTGTGGTTTCTTTGCTGATACATCTGAATTTTTGCCATATTGCAACTCCTTTTGTTGAACGTTCCCACGATGTCCCCCCAAGTCCCCCTAGAAAGGGGACACTAGGGATACGGTGGCTACTTGAACACGCACCGCCACAGGTAGGCGAGGTCGGCAAGCAACACGTCCACCCAATTGGGCGAGACCGAGTAGATGCCCTTGACAACGGGCGGGGAGTGGCGTACGGGCGGTCTATTGCGCTTCATGGACTTCCTCCCGTTCCAATGCCCCGTTGGACACGAGGTATTCATGGAGCTTCTTGGACACTTTCAGCTCCTTCTTGCCCACGTTATACAGGTAGACAGGGTAGCTACGCTCTTTGAGCTTCACTACGCCCACTATGTCATTGGACACGTATACATCGCCCGCCTCTTTTATCATGTTGAGCAGGCGGGTAACGTCATCTTTGCACTTCTTGAAAAATTCTTCTCTTTTGACTTCCATGTTGCAACTCCTTTTGTTGAACGTTCCCACGATGTTCCCCCAGGCGCCTGATTGCCGGGCGCCTATGGAACACGGTGGGGCGCAGGATCAAAATTAAAATTTTTTGTCACAAAAAGCAGGTGCCTTTTGTGACAATTAGGGGAGCTATTTAAACTTCGTGCTCAGTTCAACCGCTTTATCAACCAGCTCGGACAGAAACGAGGTCGCATATCCGTCCATGCTCTCGCTGATGAGGTCGTTTTCCTTCGGAGTATCGGCGGAAGCCAATTTACCGGCTTGTCGCAAGAACTCCTGCAAGTCAGCAATGGTGCTCGTTTTCGGGTCTAGCGTCCTGATGATGGGACGGGAATAAAAAAATCCCTTCGGCACCATTTCAAACAATTGCGTAACGGGCTTGTGGCACTTTGGACACCACCACTCTATTCGGTATCCCTCGGAATCTTCAAGGCTGTCGGAATGGGTCAGCTCAGCTCCGCACGTAGGGCAGGCATAGTTGCCGTGCTTAGTATAGCTGAGCTTTTCAACGTGCATGTTGTAGTCCTTAATTGGCGTGTATTGACTCATGATTAGACTCCTTTGAGTTGAACCTTGCCCTTGAAGTCCTCCCAATCCGCCACCACTTCGGCAAAATCGGTAGATACGGCTTCGTCAAACGAGCATGCAAGCGGGTCATTGCGGAAGTATAGCATGTCGCCATCTACTTCGCAATCAACTGTTGCACCCATGCCATCGGCAATATGATAGCACAATCTTTCAGCCTCTTCGTTGGAGGCGCACTTCATTTCATAATGCTTGGACTTCTTTATATCGGCAACGTGCTTTGCGATAATTCTCTTTTGCTTTGCGTTCATGATAGCTCCTTTTGTTGAACGTTCCCACGATGTTCCCCCAAGTCCACCGAGATCCGGTCACCGGTGGAACACGGTGGGCATAGGGGGAAACTGAAAAATAAAAAGGGCTTTCGCCCTTGTGTTAAACGTCCCAAGACATTTCGCCAAGTTGTTTGCGTTCATAATCGGTCAGATGCACGTTCAGCGGGTCGGCCTCGTCCATATCGTCAAAAATTGTTTCAGGGATATATGTTTCCCCGTCAAGCACCGCTTTGCCGCTTTTAACTGCATTTTCAAATAATTTTACTTTGGCTTTATAGTCTTTGCCCAAAAGGATTTTCAAGTCTTTGGGAGTGACGTTCCAAGTCATTCCCGCACGCACCCATAGCGGAATAGTCTTGAAGGTCTTTTTGGTAGGCTTTGGGTCGCTGATTTCAGCCTCGTAACCGCCAATACTCGTGATGATGAACTCGTCATCGCCATCGGGGATAACATGGCTCGCAATTTCGTTTGCGGAAATATGGAGCACGTCATCGCCCCAATCCTCCCAATCGTCCGTATTGTGGACGCATATTCTGCAATCCGAGGTTTCGCCATCGTCAAGCAACAGACCGCTTGCAAAGCATTCCCCATCATCGTCAAATTTAAGCCCGTCTATTGCCCTGTTGAGAGCGTCCATGTCATATTTGACGTGAACATCGCCATAGTTGAATTCGTTAATATTTTTCTTCGTGTTCGTCATGTTGTTACTCCTTTGCTGAATGACTGAACACACGATATACCCCCAAAGCCCCCGATGCAGGGAGCACCGGAGGCACGGTAGGCAAAGGGGAGGCCCGCGTTCCCCACGCGGGGAGCGCGGACTAGTTCAGCTCGGTGGTCATGAACACGTCATCTACCTTGACCTTGCCCGCGTAACGTTCCGCGACCGCCTTTTCCAAGCACGGCAAGTCAAGGTCATAGATTATCTGTTGGGCCTTTTTGGAGTCCATGAAAGGCGGTTCTACCTTATTGTCATAAATCGGTTTCCCATCTTCGTCAAGGTAGATAAATCCCCAATTTTTAAAATCTTTTTCCAACGTTTCCTTGTCCATCTGCAAGCTTACGGCAATGCAAACGGAAAGTTCATCGGTTGCGTGTTCGGAAGTTGTGGTCTGATTTTCAAAAATTTTTGCCATGTTCTAGCTCCTTTTGTTGAACGTTCCCACGATGTTCCCCCAAGTCCCCCCTATAGCAGGGACATCGGGAACACGGTGGGCGCGGTTGCCGGTGGAGGAAAGATACTGCTCGGCTGAGCAGTTATCTTGTCCTATTCATTGATGATTTGCGGTGCGCTATGCAATTCAGGAACGTACGCATAGACCTTATAATGACCTTTCGTATAGTTCATGCGGGCGTATTCATAAGCCATCTGCGGAGTATCAAACTTGCGGTCATCGGAAACAGACCGCCACTCGCCTGCCGCATATGTTTCTTCCTCGCCCGTGATTTCATTGGTGCGGTGACCGAGGAACTTGCGAAACCACTTCTGACCCATCACCCTATACTGAACGCTAGGGAAAAGAGCGTGCAGTGTATCGTAAGGTAGCTTTTCAATCTGAGCCACGTTCTCGTAAGCTCTCATTTCATTGTTGCCCATGCTGACTCCTTTTGCTGAACATTTCCACGATGTTCCCCCAAGTCCCCCGATTATAGGGACTTCAGGAACACGGTGGACGAGCTGATTTTCAAAATTAAAAACAGGTGCTCTTGCGAGCACTAGTTATTACAAGCTATCTATCGCATTGTTGAGTTTTTCCTCAAACGCAATCATGCCCAATGCAATCGGCACAGCCATGCCATAGGTGAGCATATCAACATCGCACTTTATATCATTCTCGTTATAATAGTGATACCACCATGCGTTATCCTTCAAAAGCAAGCTAGAATTACCGCTTGAATCGGAAGAAGCCATAATGACCTTCAACATAGGAGGACGATAGATTTTGCCAAACGATATATTTACACAGAAGTCGCACGAGTCCACCGAGCTTGCCGCAAAGAAAGCGTTTGCCAAATTGTTCAATTCATTGCCACGTTTCGCATATTCTTTGAGAATTTCAACGCACTTGACTCGTTCATCTTCCTTTGCCTTTTCAATCGCCTTATTGCGGGCAGCATTTGCGTCCAAAATTTTGTTGAGCTTTTCAAGACGCATTGCACGGGCTGTTTCAATATTTTCAATCGCCATAACGGACTCCTTTTGTTGAACATTCCCACGATGTTCCCCCGGCTCCATATTGATCGGGAGCACTTGGAACACGGTGGACGAGCTGAGTTTCAAAAATAAAAAAATTAGTGCTCCTTAGAGCACTAGTTGCTAGTTAATTAACCATGATAGCCGACCAAACGTCTCATTTTGCCTCCGTTAGTTAAAAGTTGAAATTTAAAATTGTGGAAAGATAAAAGGGGAAAATCCCCTTAATTTTATTCTTTCTGCACAACAGACGTGATTTCAATTTCATTCAGCGAACGTTCGCCAAACTTTATTGCAAGTTGTCGGCAAGCTTCATCTCGGGCGGTATCTGCAGCAAGAGCCATGATATTGAGTTCGCCTTTCACTTCAATGCACCCCGTGCTCTTGTATTCCACGAGCCACTGTTTCGGAGTCATTTCATCGTCCATCAATGCATGGTACTTTTCAAGCACGCAATTCTCGATATGTTCACGCAATTGGCGGGTAATCGGCAAGCAGACCGTGCGATAGTCCTCACCCTTATAGAACGTATCAATCGGGTACCCGACAAACATGCCGTTTTCGCCCTCCATGATACGGAGCCCACGGATTTGGATTTGGTCATTCAAGACGATTGTCGCCATGCCTTTCATATGACCCAAACTTGCACCCTCTTTAAAGGGGAATACTTGGACGTTCGTCACGGCAAGACAATCAAATTCAATAGCGGTGGTGGTCTTCTTATTAGCCATATTAGGACTCCTGTTTTTGAGGTTTCTTGTTTTGAACATTCCCACGATGTTCCCCCAGCTCCCCTATTGATCGGGAGCACTTGGAACACGGTGGGCGGTGGGTTACATGGGCAAAGGGAAAAGGGGCTTGCGCCCCATAGTGTTACCACTCGCTTTCGCTATTGTCCCACGTTGCTTTGATGAACTCAGTAACCATAGCAAGCGTTCCAAAGCGATGGTACTCAGGGCTGAATACTTCCGTTCTATGGCTTGTAAAGCCATCATGATGGTAAATACGGGAGCGATAGACTAAATAGTCATCGGCTTTTGTATCCCATGAAACGTTGAAAGCGTTGCCCTCATGACCGGCAAAGATGACTTCAGCGTCATATTCCATGTTGCCACGCTTGTTTGTGGAACGCTTAATCTTGCCAATGCTCTTGACGGGAGCGATAGAGTTGATAGTGTTCTTGAATTGCTGAACCATAGAAAGCTTTGCCATAATTGGACTCCTTTTGTTGAACCGAAGCCACGATGTTCCCCCAGGTGCCATGATACCGGGCACCGATGGAACACGGTGGGCGCGTTGTCAAATTTTAAAATTTAAAAAGGGGCTTTCGCCCCTAGTACTAGCTCAGGGAGTCTAGTTTGTCTTTCCACTCGTTCCAAACACGTTCGGCATTCTTGTTGAGCCAATCAACGTCAAATTGGCGTGCCTCGACCATCCCATCGGTATCATCAACCTCCCCCGTTTCCTTATTGTAGGGCATGAGCCAATCCACGCTATAGTCGCATTGCATTATGTTGTCTGAGTGCTGATAGGCAATCTTACCGCAAATGCGGTACGTTCCGTCCGCATTGGGCGTGTTCGGTTCAGCCTCTTCATAGCCGTCACCCCATCCGATGACGATGAAAAGCCCCGTGCCACCTTCAGTTTCAGCAACCTTTTTGAAGTAGCACCCGCACTTGTGCTCGTTGAGCCACTTGATAGCGGAGGACAAGAAGTTGAGGTCAATCTTTTCAATCTGTTCCATAATAGGACTCCTTTTTGATGAACCGTTTTTTGAACATTCCCACGATGTTCCCCCGGCTCCCTATCGGTCGGGAGCACTTGGAACACGGTGGGCGCGGGCGCCTGTGGACAAAGGGAAAAGGGGCTTTCGCCCCTAGTGCTAGTCAGTAGTGCGGTAGAAGTATTCAGCCTCATCGCCCTTGAGGTTATCGCAAGCGTAACTATCCGCTTGCCTCCAAAGCTCGTCATAGAGCTTTGCATAGGGCATATTGCCCTTTCCGTGCCACTCCCAAATCTTGTTATTGAGCGTAATAACGAGGTGAGTCAAATACTTGTATTGACCTTTCCACTCGTTAAAAGCCCTATTGTAGGTATCACGAATTGCGTCAGTGCCGAACTTGTCAGCGATGGAAAAATCCATCGGGAACGTGGTGCTGAAGCCATCTTCATCAACGAGTCTGCCGTTTTCAAATTCTGCCATAATTGGACTCCTTTTGTTGAACCGAATCCACGATGTTCCCCCGGCTCCATAAAGATCGGGAGCACTTGGAACACGGTGGGCGCGGGCGCCTGTGGGCAAGGGGAAAGGCACCCTTGCGGGTGCGGGTGGTTACAGGTAGGGGCTTTGCAGCTCGTCTATGCGACCGAACGGGAGGAACGCTATACGCCTGCGGTTGTTCTCTATGCTCACCGATACCTCACGCTCGCCATCAGCTAGACGCTCAACGTAGCTGTCAACCGATGACGTGCCGTCTATGCGGAGGATATGGTGCTCAGTGAGCGATACCGCCACGTAAGAACCATTTTCCTCATGGCAGACCCACGAGCCACGCTGAATAGAGTTGAACGTGGCGGGCATGATAGCTACGCCTGCACTATCGGCATTGCGGAGCATGTCATCGCAAGATATTTCATCGGCAAAAGCGACCGTAGAAATTACCGAAACCAAAAATAAAATTTTCTTCATTTTAACCTCCTATTGTTGTGCCACCACGATGTTCCCCCAGCTCCACAAACTTCAGGAGCGATGGGAACACGGTGGTTGCGGTGGATACTGGATTTTAAAAAATTTAAACACTAGGGGATTACTCCCCTAGTGCGGTTCATTGCGGAGTTAATGTTTTGCAAGAGTCATTTCAAAAATTTCCGGATAATTTCTGCAAATTGAGTAATAACCGCTTTTTGAAATAATTACATGGTCTAAAAATGCAATTTGCATTATCTTGCATGCGGCAGCCAATACCCTCGTAATTGAAATATCCTCAGGCGATGGCTCAGTTGAACCGCTAGGGTGGTTATGAGCCAATACGATAGATACCGCATTATCACGAATCGCATGGCGGAGGACTTCACGAGGATGGAATGGGGTTTGATTGATAAGCCCTTTTGTGACCACGTGGGTATCAATTACGTGGTTTGCGGAGTCCAACGTCATGACCACGAGGTTTTCCTGTTCCTCCCATTTTAGCCATGCCAAACGGGTGGCAATGGTATCAGGGTCAGTTATGCACAGTTCTTTTGTCCCCGCCAAATATTCAGCGGAGGATTCCATGACCATGAGCAACGTGGTGGCGGTGGCAATTCCTACCTTATTGAACTTGCACAAATCGGACGCTTTTGCGTGCGGATTTTCACGCAAGTATTCAGCGACCTTATATCCCACGAATTCATCGCCAATAATGCGACCGAAAATTTCAGTTAAGCTTGTCATAAGCACTCCTTTTTCTGAACGTTCCCACGATGTTCCCCCAGCTCCTTAAAGGACGGGAGCACGTGGAACACGGTGGCTACAAGCATTGACGGGCGGTAAGGTGCCACCGGAAGCCGAAGCCTCCGGTGGCTCATTCGGCAAGCTCTTAGTTATGTTGCCAATTGATGTCATCCATGACTAGGTTAAACACTTCACGGATGTATTCGTCCGCGTCATCAGCCGGAATAGAAGCCACTTGCAGGCGGTGCTTTGACGTGTTCGCCACTACTCCGCCATCTAGGTAGATGTAGCCCTTTTTACCGCTCTTTGTGTAGTATTCGTATTGGGTTGAGTCATCAAAGCGCGTAATGATGACAGCCGCTTCATCGGTCGCCACGCATTGAATATGCGGCTCGCCCGCGAACTCTTCGCAAACGGGGAGGTCATGAGCCATGCAAGAAATAGCCGTGATGCCGATGATAATGGGAAGATTTTTCATTTTTAAAAACTCCTTATTGAGGTTTGAACGTTCCCACGATGTTCCCCCAGGTGCCTCCGGAAC
>Ga0310690_10004219_pt1 | contig 20625 bp, 37 predicted proteins | sample AusTroGonzalo_MG_2_FD_207661 | JGI IMG/M metagenome (GOLD analysis project Ga0310690, IMG submission 207661) | Bovine rumen microbial communities from tropical cattle in Woodstock, Queensland, Australia - Gonzalo_04 (v2) (version 2) | ecosystem: Host-associated > Mammals > Digestive system >...
CCGTACTTGAGCGTGAACCACTTGAACCATAGTGGGTTGAAGTGTGAATACCCGTGATGCAGCGCTGCAATCTTGAAGCCGAGCAGCATCTTCTCGACGGTCAGATCAGACTGACTGACACTGAGATATTTCATCCGGTTCGCAATCAATTTCTCCCGCAGCTCTAGACTCGATTTCCAAAGCGCTTTTTCGACTGCATAGAATACGTCCTGCTGGAAGTACTTCACCAGGTAGTTTCGCTTTGATACGGCAGTTTGAAGAGTCTTGCAAACGGCATCAGCGTAGAATTTCAATTCTGCTGCTGCACGGTCTGCATTCCATTCAATCTGCAGTTCTTCAAGTTGGCTAGAAATTTGTTCTTGCATACTTTTCACACCATCTATACATTATTTACCATCCCAGATAAAAATTTCCGAAGAGTTCTAAGATTTCAAACGAGTCTCCTGATTCGCGTCCAGAATAGCCTCAGACGCGTCCTGATAGCAGGACAGGTAAGTTAACTGGTTGAATGTCCGGAGAGTCCAGACAAGCTCAGGAGAGCGTTTCTGGAGGAAGATCGTCGAGTGCGTCGATAATTTCTTCCTGCGAGAACGATTTCATGTTCTCGGGAATGACCTCTTTCTTCGACTGGGCTATCTTCTCCTTAAGCTTCTCCTCGAGGTCGTATTTCATCCTGAGCAGCTGCTTCTTCTGCTCGAACTGCATCATGCTGAGCCTGGCCTTGTCGTAGAACGCGACGCGCTGACGGTAGAGGTCTACGTACTCCTTGATGGAAAGGTGAATCGTCTCGACGAGGTGCGTGTAGCTGTCGACTACCTCCGGGTCTACCAGGTCGGTCGACTTGATGGCGTCGTAGACGTGGCGAAGAAGGTCTTTGGACGTAGACACGACGTCTGCTATCTCGTTCAGGCTCGCCCCGATGTTGGCTATCTCCAGTCCTGACGTCTCGGGGTCGTCCTGGTATTTGGCGAGCTGTCCGTCTATTTCTTCGACCTTCGTCTTGACGGTCTTGTCCATCTCGCTCATCGCGGCCTCGAGCTTCTGCGTGTCGGCGTCAAGGCCGTCAAGGAAGTCGTCTATGCTCTGGCCGTCCTCTATGCCGAGAGCCTTGTCAAGTTTTTCTTTCGGCGTCATTTCAGATATTTACCGGCGCTTATTCTTCGCCAGGCTCCCACATATACTGTCCCTTGAGGCATTTGCCGAGCGAGCTCTGCGGCATCTGCGCGTCGAGGTCGGTGATGTACCGTTTCTTCATGTCGTTCTTCAGGTTGATGTACTTGTAGTACCTGATGCACTCGGACCTGTACGCGTTGAAGAACGCCGTCGTGAAGTAGGCGAACGCGTTCGTGTACTTGAAGTTGTACCCCTTGAGTCCGCGGATGACCTTGAGGATGCCGTACGACATCATGTCCTCCTTGGTCTCCTGCGAGTAGTTCCGGAAGTAGCTGTGGTTGGTCACCCGCCTCGCTATCTCCATGAGCATCAGCGCCAGCTTGTCCGATATGACGCGCTTGGTGTAATCGATCTTCGACTTGTCGCGCAGCCTCGCCTCTTCCTTCTTGTTGGAATCGCGCCATTTGATCATCTCCTCGAGAAGCTGCGCGTTCGTGCAGTATAGCTTGCGGCCGTTCTGGTCCTGCGGCTGTTTTTCCGCGATTGGCTCTTCTGGCGCTTCGAGAGGCAGTTCTTTCTTGATTTCCGGCTTCTTCTTGAGCCTGTACGCCGGAGATTTCCTGGTCTGCGCTTTAGACTGCGCTTTGGGCCGCGCTTTAGAGGAAGGTTTCTTGACCGCCGTCTTCTTGGCGCGCTTCACCGTCTATCTAGTCTTCGAGTTCTTCATTCGTTCCTTTCAGGCACGTTACCTGGGAGAAATGCCCTGTTATTATATTATACGCCCGAAATGTCCGGTAAATATCAGAGTTATGCTAGTCATTCCCCGTGCAGAGTTCATCAAGCTCGCTAAGAAGCGTCCGCAGGTCAAAGAATCCGGCGGGTTCACGTACAAGGCTTTTACAGACCAGCTCAAGACAACTGACTCCGACGTATACAAGACGGCGGTGAAATGGCTCGAGCAATTCTGCCCGCCTATCCAGTTCGTCGGAGAGGGAAGCTCCCGCGCCGCGTTCTGCATGGACGGATGCGCCTGCATAAAGGTCGCGAAGAACAAGGCCGGGATAGAGCAAAACCGACACGAGTGGAAGATATGCACCGAGAACGCGAAGTACTCGTGCTTCCCGGCGGTGGAGGACAAGGACGACAAGTTCTACAGCCTGCTGACAGAGTGCTGCACGGAAGCCACTGACGAAGACTTCGTCAAGTTCTTCGGGATGAAGGCGTTCGGCACGGTTGAGGTCATGCAAAGGTTTTTGCGGATAAAGACCGGCACGTGGGGCTGGAAGCAGGTCGCGGCGGAGTACGAGGGATGGGACGACTACGTCAGGAAGCCCAAGCAGAAGGTCGCCGAAGGCATAGGAACAGGCAAGACCGGCGCATGGAAATGCCTTCAGGACCTGATTGCGTTCTACGAAAGCAGGGACTTCAAGGACGACGAGCTCCTGATAGGCGATCTCGGCAATCCGCAAAACTGGGGGCTGCGCCTCGACGTGACGCGCATGGAAGTCGTGCCCGTGCTGATAGACGCGGGCTACAGCGAGGACATATACCAGCTCTTCTACAGGCTTGACGAGCCGGACAGCCATCCCATCTGAGGGGGTAAATATCGACATGAGACCAGATCACGATTGCCAGGTGAAGGCCGTAGTTTCCGGCCAGCAGACAGACATATCAGACCCGTTCGGCGTGCTGAGATACCGCGTTTCGGTCGCCAAGCGCCAGCAGGAATACGATGAAGCGATATGGCGCGTCAAGGTCGAGTCGCACTACGGCAAGGTCGAACCTCTTACGATATACTCTGAGGACTTCGACTGCGAAGCCGCTGCCAAGAAGGACTTCGACAAGAACGTCGCGATGTACTCGGACCTGGTCTCCGTCGAGACGAAGCACTGGCAGGACATATCGATCTACGCCGAGCGCATTGGCTATAGGAAGATCGACCCCGACTGCTGCGGCAACTGCGCGTTCGCGAAGCTCGCTTGCGCCTGCAGGTGCATTGGCGGGAAGCGTAAGCTGGAATGCCACAACCCGGAGAACTTCAGGGAATACGACCAGCTGAGCGGCGAACACGCCGCGATCGACGTGCATCCTGAGGTTTCGCCTGACGGAATTTGCAACAACTATCAGCGCGGCTGATCCGTATTTTTGACGCCTGAGCCCATTCTGTATTCAGGGTTGGCGTCATATGAGAGCTTCATCTTAAAGTAGTCTACAGTCTGGCGCATCTCGACCAGTTTCTTCGTGTACGTCTTGTCAAGCTCCTGAATTTCGGAGCACACGTCGTCGAGCTGCTGCAGGTAGCCGAAGTTGGAGTTGGTCTTGGCGTAGTGCCTTACGTGCTGCATCGTCGTTATGTACCCGAACGAGAGACCAGTGACGAACGCCAGCAGGTTGAACAACATGGACTTGCATATCTTGAGGGTCATCACGAGGACGAACCCCGAGAACTTCATCGCTCCTTTGTGCGCGTGCTGGTTCATTTGTTTCCGAAGAATTCCAGGATGACTTTGAGGATATCTACGCCGTAAGGCGAAATCATCACGAGCGTCAGGAAGATCCATATTCCGGGGCGGCACAGAACGTGCTTTATCGTGTCAGACCAGCTCTTCTTCTCTTCAGGTTCTTCGCCCGGCTTCTTCTGCCCTGTCTTCGCCAGCCACTCGTCGATTATCTGCTGCTTCTGCTCTTCGCTCTTGACACCGTGCACGTACTGCATCGCCTCGCATGTCTTGCACTGCTCCTTGTTCGCCTGCTGGATCTTCTTGTCGACGGTGTCGAGGAACGTTATCTGCGAGAGGACGAGCCCGTGTATGGCCTCTGTTATCTTCTGGATCTTCTCCTCGGTCGATATGCCGTTGGTGGCCATCATCGAGCAGTTGATAAGGCGGAGCAAGGACCTCTTGCAGCGGTCGTCCAAGTCGGAGTTCATCAGCTAAGTCTTGGCGAACTCTGACTCTTCGGCGATTTCTTTTGACAGTGACATGGCGGTGTAATCTTCACTATGACGTTTTCTATTATTTACCGGAGCATCTTCGTTTTTACGGCAGGTTTCGGCGCCGGGTAAATAGAATCAGGAGGACAATCAAATGGCTGCAATAGGACAATGGGTGCTTCGCGTTTTCGCCGGGAAACTGGGTATTCTGGTCAAGCTGCTGTTCGCGAAAGCCGCTTCGGCGCTCTTCGCCGACATACTCGACCCCAAGACGCAGAAGGCGGCGTACGAGTTCGTCAAGGAACTCAACCAGCGCGACGACATCGACAACAAGGAGAAGGCTAAGATCTTCAACGAGAAGATGCTCGAGTTCGCCAAGAAGGAAGGCAAGAAGATGCGCGACAGCGTGCTCAACTTCCTCCGCGAATGGGCGGTCAACTCGATCAAGGTCGAGAAGCTCGAAGCCGCGCAGAAGTAATCAGCCGCGGAACAGACATGAAGAAAGCCGAGTCGTTCGACTCGGCTTCTCTTTTATCCGCGTTCACTGCCGCGTCACGGCCATTTATGGATGTTCAGCGTCACGGAAGAATCTTTGAACGTCTTCTCGAACACGCTCATCATCTCGTCTATGTCGCCGTTGGCGAGGCCGCATCCGATCATGTACGGGATATGTACCTCATGCGGCGTCTCCGCCGTCATGTTGTACGTCCGGACCTGACGCTCTATGTCGGGAAGACGGCGCAGATACGCGTCGTAGTCTGTCCTGCAGATTTCCCCTCCGACGTCGACCTGCCCGAAGAAATTGCACACGCACAGCCTTTTCGGGACGACCCATACGTTGCACATCGTGCCGAGAAGCTTCTCGGGGTCTTTGCGGTACCAGCCGCACAGGTCGTGGTATTCCTTGAACGCCTGCGGCCACCTGTCGAATATCTTCTTCGCGAGCCCGCCCTGGAATCCGCGGCAGTTCACCTGGTGCATCAGGATGCCGCGCTTCACATCGAGGATGCTGCTGTTCTCGAGAACCTTTATCATCTCCGTCTCCTCAGTGGTTGCTGAATATCTTGCAGAATAGCGGCTTGCCCTTCAGCTGCGACACGTAGTCTATGCGATCGCGGACATAGTCTTCTCCGCTGACGTACTCGTAGTCGACATTGTCTTCGACTTCGTCTTCGGAGGGCTCGTTGACGTTGTTGTCGTCTACCTCCTCGTAGTCGAACTTCTCGTTCTTCCACTTGAGCTCAAGCGCCTTGTAGACCTCTTCCATGATCTGGTCCTTGAGGTTGTGGCGGTTCCTGTGCATGGCCGCGTACTGTTCGTCGGAAGGACAAATCTTGTCGGTCTCAGCCTTGGCTTTCGCGTACGCGTCCATCAGGTCGCGCGCCGTGTCAGGCAGGACGTTGGTCATGTTCTTGCCTTCGCCGAACTGCTTCGCGAACTTCTCAGCTGAGACGAAGTCTATCTCTTTCTTCTCTTCGCGGAAGAAGAAGTCTGGGAATATCTCGCGCGACAGGAACTTGAACACGTAGTCCCTGAGCGAAAGCACAGTGGGATCCTGCAGGAGGATCTTGTACTTGTTGTCCCTGTGCAGCACAACGAAGGAGCTGGACGAGCTGTTGCTAACGTAGTCGTGACGGTTCTTCATACTTTACCTCCGAACGCCATCTGCATTATCTTCATGTCGCATTCGTTCATGTCGTCGCTGAACAGGAGCTCACGCTCCGAGTCAGGAGCGACAGGTACGCCTGCGCTTTTCATAGCCAGGTACAGACCCGACACGCGCATCATGCCCGGCATGTCAATATCCTTGGTCCTTACGTAGATCTTCTTGGCGGCGTGGATCGTGTCGGCGTCGAGTTTCATCAGGAATCCGATATCTGCGTATATGACGTCCTCGTCGCCCCATGAATATGCGCGAAAGTCCTTGGACGGAAACACGGCAGTCGAGTTGAAGCCTTTGGGGAATACGATCTGCACTTCGATGTTCTTCAGGCAGTCGTATCCGTCGAGGCCGGCCAGGTTCAGCGACACCGCGATCCTGAACTTGTCGACGTCTTCGACGACGAACGAGCACGAACTCGAGTTGCTGACGTAGTCGGTCCTGGTCTTCACGAACAGCCTCCTGGCTTCTCAGCCTTGACCCAGATATACCCGTCAAGCTGCGTCGTGTTCTTCTCGTCCTCGTTGTCAACGACCGAGAAGCAGTTGAGGTCCTGACCCATCGGGTACTTGCGCTCGAACGTCATGAAGCCCGTGTCTTCCTTGAACGCGTCTACGTCTGCGATGATCTGGTTCATCAGCGCGCGGCGCCCGTTGTAGTACCCCTTGATTTCGCTTACGTGGTTCGGCGCGACAGTGTTCGTCACGTTGCCGACCTTGTCCTTGAGGTCGAACTGCGTATGCACGTCGGCGTCGGTCATGTCGTTCGCCGGGCAGTCGAGAAGCTCCTTGAGCACGTCCATGAACGCACTTTCATCGAGTTCGGAATATCCTTCCATGTGCTCGTTTACGACGAGCTTGCCCTTGTTGGCGGCGTTCGGCTCTGTCTTGTCGGGCGATACGAAACCGCCCCAGTACGGCGAACGGAACTTCGTGTAGTACCTTGTCGCAAATCTCATGTGTTCTCCTTCTTGTGAGAGTTCTTCAGCATCGCCTTGCACAGCCTGGCGAAGAAAGTATCCTGGAAATCGGTCTCCGACACGGTGTCGTCCGGTCTGAGCCCGATGGTCTTGCAGTACTCGAACAGCATTCCGAGCATGCACTCAGCGGCAGAGTCGTTGGTTTCGCTCGTCTCTATCGACAGGCGGATTACTTTGTCGAGTACGTCGCGGTTCTCTACGAGCCTGTAGAGCTGGGCGCCGTACACGTAGTGCTCGTCTTCGAGAGTCGTCTTGTACTTCTTCTCGTGGTCCCAGTCGGAGTACTCCTTGAACTTGTACTCGTTCCCAGCCAGCTTAGATTCCAGTTCTTCCGCGTCTTTTTCGAGACACGTGACGGTGAACGAAATCTTGTCTTCCATGAACCACGGAAGCGAAATCTCGCCGAGGTCGGCCTTAAGCGAGTCAAGAAACTTCGCGACGTCTTTTATCACGAACGAGCACGAGCTCGAATTGCTGACGTAGTCGTACCTGGTTTTCATCAGTCCATCGCCTTCCCGAGGTTCAGCTTCAGCTGCTCGAAGCCGTCGTCTCCTTCTTCCTTGATCGCTTCGATTTCGATGAACGAGGCGAGGTTTTCGACTTCTGGGTTCTTCTTTCCGAGAAACTCCCGACACGAATCCGGAATCCTGACGGCAAGCGAACCGTGGTTAAGACCCTGCAGCTTGCGCTGGATCTTCTGGTTGAGCTCGAACCGGCCGGCGTAGTAATCCGCTATGTCCTGAGCGTCTTCGTCTGATACTTGCCATTCATGTCCAGACGAGAAGTCTTTCTTGATGTCTTCAACAGTAAGCTTCTTGTCAGGGAAGTCGAGCTCTTCTTTCAAGACGTCATTCAACATCTCCCGCGTCAGACCCTCGTATTCAGTCACGCTCGTATGTTTGATCTTGCGCTTGTCTTTGCCTTCCGTGAAATAATACGGCTTGCGCTCTGAATAAGTGATGTTTACGTTGTACTTCATCGTCATTTCTCCACAATTAATATTATACGTTCTCAGAAGCTAGGATCCTGATACGATCTAGCGCCGTCGAAAGACAGATGTTGATACCTGTCCGTAAACTTTCTAAGACGCTTCTTGAATCCGTCTTCCGGCGAAACTGTCCACCATCTTCTGTACGCGTAGCGTATCCAGACTTCCGCCTTGGCCGATGGGTCGAACGGCTCCACAGACTCTACGCCGTCTGTCCACGCCTTGCAATGCGTCTTCGGCGTGTAAAGCCCGACGATCATCTGGCCTTTTATGACATCCGAGACGTAGTACGGGTACTCGTCCCTGCCATTGTACATCGTGCAGCCCTGACCTGGCCTGATTTTAAGGTCGAACTCGATCTTCTGCTTGGCGGTCATCTTCACGGCTTTACCCCAGGTACTGGTCGTTCACCAGGACTGTCGAATTGCGTCCTAGACGGCACTGGCTGCAGCAGAACGCCTCGTATCCGAACAGGTAGACGTTCTCGCACGCGTCGCCTACGGTCAGCTCTGTACCAGCGTCAAGCACGCTCGTCAAGGAAATCTTGTCGAACGTCATGACGGCGGTAAACGCCCTGCGGACTACGACCGAGACTTTGTCCGACTGCTTCAGCACGAGGTTGTTTATCCCGTACGTCGGCGCTATGAACCCGACGCCGATTCCTTCGTTGAACAGCGTCCGAGTTACGCTCTTGAAGTAGCCGTGCGAGCCCATCGGAGTGGCGGCGATAACCCCGTCTGCTATCACGTTTTCCATGAAGACCTTGCCGTTGACCTTGACGTCGAACCTGCAGCAGCTCGTCGTATCCTGGTTCTTGAGCGTGAACTCGCTCAGAGCCCATTCCTGCTTCCCGGCCGGCAGATCGACCCTGAGTTTAGGATGCATCGTCGCCGGGACTCCGTACTTGAACGTCTTGAGGTCTTTCGCGGCGCCGAGTACTTCGTCGACAATAAGCCCATGTTCTTCGCATCTGCCGTAGTCCCTGATCGGGATGATAGACTTGTCGGCTCCATACCGACGCACGGCTTCGAGCAGCGTTCCGTCTCCGCCGTACGCGATATGGAATTGCTTCGACGAGTTGTTGAACTCGACTATCTTCTGCGATTCTGTCAACGTAGACATGATCAGCCTTTCAGCACGGCGAGAGGAGTCAGCTTCACGACAGGCTTTACGAGATCAGCCTCGTTGGCGATGACTTCGTCAATGTCCTTGTACGCGCCAGGCGCTTCGGACAGGTCGAACATGCCCTTCGCCTTGCCGTGGCGAACCTTGTTCCAACGGTCGCAGACGATCCCCTTCATCGCTTCGTCGCACTCCGCTACGGTCAAGGTCTGGCTTGCGGCCGAACGGCTCATTCTGCGTCCTGCGCCGTGAGAGCACGACATGAACGAATCGGGGTTGCCGAGACCTTCAACGATATAGGACGACGTGCCCATCGATCCGGGAATGATGCCAGTCTCGCCTTTCTTCGCGGACGTAGCGCCCTTGCGGTGGACCCATACGTTCTCGCCGAAGTGGTTCTCGAGAGCCGCGTAGTTGTGGTGGATGTCGTACTGCCACTTGTTCTCGCACTTGACGCCGAGACTGTTGCAGACTTCGACAAGGGCGTACAGAGCCTTCGTTATCATCCTGCTGCGGTTCTCGTTCGCGTATTCGAGAGCGAAGTTCATGTCGCGGATGTAGTTCTGTCCCCATTCCGTTTCGACAGGAAGGAATGCGAGGTCTTCGTCAGGAAGCGCGACGCAGAACTTCTTGCAGAGGTCTTTCGCGACTTCATGGTAGTACGATGCGATTCTGTGTCCGAGGTTCCTCGAACCGGAATGAACCATCAGCCAGATGAAACCCTCTTCATCCTTCTGCATCTCTAAGAAGTGGTTTCCTCCGCCGAGCGTGCCGAAGTTCTGCCTGTCTATGGTCAAAGGCCATCTGCTCAGATCCGCTGCTCCGGCAAGACCTTGATATTCTTCGAACCCGGACCATTTCTGCTCGTCCTTGTGGTGGTTGCCTTCGCCGACGGGGACGTAAGACTTCGTCTTGACCTGCCATTGACGGCGGAGCGACATGTCTTCGAACACCTCAGACTTGACGTTCGTCTTGATCGCCTGCATGCCGCAACCGATATCGACGCCTATCGCGTTGGGGCAGATTGCGTTCTTCAGAGCCAGGACGCCGCCGATGCAGACGCCCATGCCCTGGTGCGCGTCAGGCATCATCGCCACGTGGTGAAACACACAAGGCATGCTCGCCATGTTCGCAGCCTGGTCGGATGCTCCTTGCTCTACGTTGCTTGCCCAGCACTTCACGGGCACTCGCCATCCGTCTTCTTTCTTCTGCCAGATCATTTGTTCTCTCCTTGTTGCTTGCGGTCGTCAGACTGCGCTTTTGAAAGTCTTTCCATAGCCTTTTTCGCTGAAATCCCTATAGGGACGACAACTTCGTTCCAATGCTTTACGGCGGCCCACGGCGACAAAAATGTCTTCAAGCCGCTGCCGCGACAAGAATCATGTCCATGGAAATAGCACTTGCCAGGCGTACACCATAATCCATGATCGTCGAAATCAGCGCATTCTACCGTATAGCAGTTAGGCTGTGGCGTCTCGCCTTCATACCTGACGTACTCGATTTCTATGAGCTTTGCTGGACCACCACATATCGGACATGGCCGTATAGTGCCCTTCAGTTCATTTATCGAGATGAAACCAAGCTTGTTCCTCAACCATGCAATAATTTTCTTCATGCGGTTATTATACCGCAAACCCGACCGTTCGCAAGGTTCACATGTAGACGGTCAGGTTGGTTCCTTCTTCGCTCAGCCGCTGGCAGTACGTCTTCTTTTCATCCGGTTTGCCGTACTCGCATGTCGAATAGACCATGTACTTGGACATGCCTGGGTCGGAAGCTATCTCTTCCATGCCGTGCGCCTTTATCCGCGCATCCATGTGGCTATCCGCGAAAACAAGAAATCCGGAGAGAATCTCACCGGATTTCACGTCAAGCAACTCTATGTCGTAAGGCTTCATTTGAGAATCTTCTCGGCTTTAGCGCAATCCTCTTCGGTAATTCCAGTCTCGCAGTCTGTCATAACGAACCTGTCCCTGAATTCAGATGACTGGAAGTTTTCCCTCGCGTCGTCGTCGAAAATCACGTAGTTCTCGACTTTGTGCTCTTCCATATACAGACGCAGCGCGTCCAGCTTCGACGTATGGCGCATAGGGTCAAGCGAACCGATGATATACCCGCCAAGGCGCTTGCGCAGAGCCGGCAGCGGGTTGAAGTACTTTCCGGAACCGTGCAGCCAGTAGCCGTCGTCATCGAACTTTCGCCAATTAGAGGATACCACGACTTTCGCGCCAGTCTTGTCAAGAAAAGCCTTCAAGATGCCGAAGCAGCGCTCCGACATCCTGTACTTGTCCGGATCCAGCGACCAGAATCCTCCGTCCTGTCTGGACGTGAGGACTCCGTCGTAGTCAAGAAACACGGTCTTAGCAATGCGAGTGGACAAAGTCGAAAGCTCCTGTGACATATTCGATTCCGCTGACGTCGCTGACGCCGTTCGCGTTGTCTTCCGCGTAGATGTAGAACTGGCCGTAGCCGTCGCCCTGGCGCGCCTGCCTGATGGAGAACACGCGGTCGCCCTTCGCGAAATGCGCTTCGAGGTTCTTGATGGCCTTCCTGATTTCCTTCGCCGGCTTGGTGAACTTATAGCCGAACTCGAGAAGGTCCTTGGTGTTGTCGAGAGTGTCCTGCGTTATCTCGAACACGTCCGCCTCTTCAGTGTAGCAGACGTTGCCGCCGAGCTGACGAGCCTTCGCGGAGTTGAAGAGTTTCTCGGCGCGCCACTTGCGCTCTTCCTTCTTCTCCGCGGCCGGCCTGTGGTCCTTGCCTTCGAAGTGGTAGCGCTTGAGCTGGCTTGACATTCCTTCCCGAGTCAGGACAGGAGCGTCGAGCTCGACGTCCGGCCACTTCTTGTCGTCGGTCTTGAGGAAGCCGATGAACCCGAGTACGAAAGACTCAAAGCAGAAGTCGAGAATCCTTTCGTTGCGCTTCTTGAGGTTGGGGTCGTGGAACTGGTCTTTCTTGTTGACGCACGCCTTGGCTATATCCTTGGCGAGAGTCTTGACGCGGTCCTGCGCGACCGCTATGACGAAGCTGCAGCTGGAGCTGTTGCTCACGTAGTCGTGTCTTTTCTTCATGTTGTCCTTTCAGATTACCCTTCGTGCCCGACGAACCCTAGCTCGGACTCGTCTGCGAACTCCTCGGCGGTGTAGACGTCGTTCGGGAACCAGCTCTTGCAGTTCGGGAAGTCCTTCTTCGCCTGTTCGTCCGCCGGATATATTTTACCGAGCACATCCGCGTCGTCCAGCTTGATTTTGCCCATCTCTGCGAGCTTCAGCAGCAGGACCTCGTAGACACGGAGGCTTGTAGACGCTCTCGTTGTCCACTTGCGGGTCTTCGCCGCCTCGATCTCTTTCTGGTCCATGTACCTGGACCACTCTTCGACGTCTTTCGGGCCGTACTCCTGGACGCCCTTGAGCTGCCAGATTTCGTTCTCGTGGAAGTGTACGAACACCGCCGCGCTCTTGGACTGGGCGGCTTCCTTCATGGTCTTGACTCCCATGTTCCTGCGGACCTTCGATACGACTTCCGCTACGGCATCCGGGATTTCCCATCCGTTCTCTTTGCAGTACGCGATCTCGTCTTCCGAGCCGGAACACAGGCTGATGTTGTACGCGTTGCACAGCGTACGGAGGAAAGTCTCGTATTCCGTATCGAACCAATTGCCAAGCGAAGATCCGGCCGAGAACTCAGACAATGTCGTGCCGTAGTCCTTCAGAGCCTGGTCGAGCTCGCCAGGAAGCGCGTACGTCTTGAACGGCAGATCGCGTGCCGTGTTCCACGAATTGTCCTGATACTTTTTGCACTCGTCCTCTCCGTAAAGCGCGACAAGCGCGTCGTCGATGTCCTTTATCGACACGCCGTAGAACGCTAACAGCTTGTTGCCGCCCAGGATGAATGAGCTGGACGAGCTGTTGCTCACGTAGTCTTTTCTTGTCTTCATCAATAATGCCTCAATGGTTGTTGAACACTCTGCTGAACCTCTTTTCCGGTCCATAGAACGCGCTTTCCATATATTGCTCGTCGCCATTGTCATCTGACGCATCAATACATGCAAATGTCACGTCTTTCCACTTTGGAGCAAGTGCGTCATATATCTTGTTAGCAATGCTCACTTTCAAGCTTGCTTTCCTGTCAATGTACTGATCTCTTGGCATAGTTGCACTTGACGCAAGAACTTCCGCTAGCTCATTGAAGTCCTGCTTTGCGGACTTAGGAAGCATGTAGTAGAGTCCATCACTAAAATTGTCTTGGAGGACATTATCATCTACGAATGACATAGAGCTCTTGCGAATGCCATCCATGAACCACCATCTTCCAAATACGTCATTCAAAGCATAGCGTTCACAGTATGCTCTCAAGTCAAATGTTGACAGTTCACCGCTGTAAGATATGTTGTCAAGATCTTCATACGTGCATATGAAGCTTGAGCTAGAGCTGTTGCTTACGTAGTCAGTCCTCGTCTTCATTTTCAGCTCCAAGGTTGCTGCCGAAGGTGTAGTGCGCGTCGTCGTCGCGGTATACCTTCAGATTGGTCTCGCGGATTTCGTCTTCGATGCTCTCGAACCTGTCGATGTTGTCAAGCGAGTCTTCACCCGCATCGACGCTGAGCCATTCGCCAGGCGTAGCCTTGTCGACGACCTTCCACGTGTCGTACGGCGCGTTCGGACCGGACATGGACGTAAACGAAATCTCCGGCTGGATAGACTTCAGCCTCGGAATCATCTTGTTCAGGACGTCAGCCTGTTCCTGCGTCTCGACGTGGATGATGAACGAGCACGAGCTCGAATTGCTGACGTAGTCGCTTCTCGTCTTCATCAGTCATCCCTCCCGCCGTCTACGAGCGCCTCGACCTTTACGTCGCCGAACGCCGGCTTGAGACTTTCGCCGATTCTCTTGACGAAGTCCTTCTTGGTCTCGTCGTCCTTCATGTCGTCGAACGGAAGGCCGATAGCCCACATGTCGTAGTAGTTGTCGATGCCGTGGTGGTTTTCAAGCTTGAGCTCTTCGCAGAGCTTGTCGACTATATCCCACGACTCGAGGTCTTCAACCTTATCGGCCTGCTCTGGATGGAGCTTCAGCCAGGCTTTCTTGAGTTCTTCGTCGTCGAATGCCTGTCCGACGAGCATAAAAGAACTTGAAGAGCTGTTGCTTACGTAGTCTGTCCTGGTTTTCATGTTGTTATCCTACTAATCTAGAAAGTCAAATCCGCAAGAAGATGCCACGCCTTGTCCTGGAGGTCTTCAACCTTGGCATATTCCGTAAAAGAATCACTGACCCGTACTGTGCACGCCGTTCCGCAGTCTTCGCAGAACGCAGACGAGCTGACCGAATTGAGAATGTCTGAAGCTGTCAGAGTCGGAAGCTTCTCGATGTACCTGATGAAATCCAGAGCCTTCTCAAGCTTCTCTTCAGTCGTCATTTGCATGTCCATTCCTCGCAGTCTATATGCATGTCGTTGAACCATTTCTGAACGATATGCCTGTGGCAGAACTTGCCTGGCGGTTCATGGCACATCAGGAACACCGGTTTCCACTCGGACATGTTCTTGATCTCGCGCGCGGTTTCCAGAGGGTTAAGCTTGTCCAGAACAGTCTCGCGGTACTTCTTCTCGTACCATTCGCGCGATTCCTTCGACTCAAGATCCCGCTCGAATCTGTCATGCCATTCCTGCCACCAGACTTTCTTCGGCGCGAGCTTCTTGTACTCGAGCTGGCTGAACTCCTTGAACCACGGCGCGGGATAGCCAGCTATGCTGATGAAAACCGCGTCCGGGACGGCGTCCCGGATTTCCCACAGTTTCACGTAGCAGCTGGTGTATATCATCGGCTCAGTCCAGGTTGAACACCGGGCACGACTTGCAAGCCCAGTCCTTGAAGTTCCTGACGCGGTTCATCTCGTCGGAGTTCCACCACTCGGTGGCAGACTCGTAGTCGAGCACGTTGACGGGCTTGACGAAGTCTGATCGTTCGCAGAAAGAGCAGTGCCAGTATTCGCCTTTGACGTTGATGTAGCTCGAAAGCTTGCCGGATTCGCACGGCTCGGCGGAAGCGCACAGCTCAGGCTTGCCCATCTCCTTGAGGACGTCCATGACCGGAGTTGCCGAGCACGAGTCGAACCCGAAGCTGATGTTCTTCTCGAGGCAGAACGAGACAAGCTCCCTGTAGACGTCCAGCGGCACCGAGCAGTCCATGCTAGACGCCCTGCCGACCGGCTTGATCCTGAGAAGGACGACCGAACGAAGACCTTCGACCTTGCCGGCGGCGATGTCAGCGAGGACTTCCCTGACGTGGTCGAGATTGTCTTTGCTGAGGACGATGTGCATGTTGACGTGCATGTCCCGCTTGTATTTCTCGGAAGCGTAGTCCTTGATGCGCTTGATCGTCCCGTAGCAGAGCTCCTTCGCGCCGGTATAACACGACACCGCGACTGCGCCGCACCACCTGCAGAGCGCGTCGAGTGTCTCGTCGTCCATGTCGGCGCCGACCGTTGTGACGTTCGGGATCGTCCCGTTCTCGCGGCAGTACCTGAACATCGCCGGCATCGCGGGGTTGGTCTTGAGCCCGGTTATCCCGAATGCTATCTGCGACAGGTTCTTCGGGAACGAGTCGAAGATCTTCTTGAACGTCTCGAAGCTCATGTTCTCCGGCTGCCTGTTCGTGTTGTTCTTGTAGCAGTAGCGGCAGTTGGATGAGCCTTTGACGGGCGGGCATCCGCCGACGCTGATCTCGAGGTCGAGGATCTCCGGCCCGAGCGGACACCACGAAGGATCGTCCTCGACCCGTTTCCCGAACCGGCAGTTGTACCCGGTCGTCTTGTCGAAGAAGCATCTGTAGTCCTCAGACGTCGCGTTCAAGGTCATCTTGAACGAAGGAGCGTCATATACGACCCAGGTGTCTCCACCGACCTTGTATTCGAACCGCTCGACTGCGTCGGGCGAAGACTTGGCGATCGAAGACATGACTCTCGCGAAAGCGGCCCTGTCCTTCTCGAACAGAGCTTTCGGCAGGGAATTGAACTCATTGGAGACGATAGCCATCACTCGGCCTCCGTGACGTAGAGAAGGAAATAGGAATAGTCGCCGAAGTCCTCGACGATCCGGTCGCCCTTGCCGATGCGCCTGCAGTAAGGCTGCACGCGGTACTTGGACCTCGTCGCCTTGCTGTTCTTCCACTTCAACACGGTGGCGGAACGGCGTTCCGGGCTCTTGGAATCCGCGACGGTGGCGACAATCTTGCCGTCCATCCCCTTCGTAAGATAGCACTTGTACTTCATGGCGTCTATTATACCGCGCCGGACTGCCTGCGCAAGGAGTTTTCCTTGCCCGGCTCGCCGATTACCTTCATCGCCGTCTCGACCAGCACAGACTCAAGCTTATGACGGTCGATATTCTCCTTCATCGAGAACTCGTACTCTTCGTCGAAATCGGTGAAGCCCTGGACCTTGTCGTTCCAGACCTTGCGCTTCAGCGTGAAGTTCCCGACGTAGAAGTCCTCGAGATGAAGCCTGCCGTACCGCCAGTAGTCGTCGTAAGTGAGCGTACGCTTCGATTCCTGGATGAACTTGCCGTATTCCCTGCCTGCGAGCCTGAGCATCGTCGTGCCCATGTGCCTGACGGCGCAGTCCTTGTTCAGGAACTCGCCGTAGCTCCGCTTCTCCGTCGCCGACCAGACGACGTACAGCACCTGAGTCTTGCCTTGAGCCATGTCAGCCTGCCTTCTTTACCGGCCTGAGCGTAGTCGCGTACGTCCGGCCTTCTTTCCTCGGGTTCTCGTCGAAGAGCGCCTTGCCCCTGAACCTTGCGAGAATGTCCGAAAACTTCATCCTGATGAGGTCTTTCATGTTCTCTTCGCGGCCGCGGAGGAACAGCTCGACCCTTACGTGGTTGCCTTCTTCGAGGAACCCCTCTATCTGTCTGCATTTGCGGTCTACGTCACCGACGTCGGAAGTAAGGCGGAACTGGACGTTCTTCACGTCTATCCGCGACTCACGCGCCTTGCGCTTCGCCTCTTTCTCGGCCTGCTTCTTCTCGTAGACGTATTTGCTGTGGTCCATGATCTTGACGACCGACACGGGTTCGCCGGACATTTTCTGAAATCCGATCTCCACCAAGTCGAGGCTGCGCTGCGCCGCTAGCCTTTTCGCCGCGTCGTTCGCCATTATCCTCGGCTTCTGCCCTTCCTCCACGAGGAGCACGTTCCTCGTCCTGATTCCGTCGTTGTACCTGACGGTGAACTCTCGGTCCCGCTTCTGCGGCCTGTCGTCTCTCATGTTTCCTTCTCGTTTCCTTTCGGTTGTCAGTATCCGTAGATGAAAATCCTGTCTACGCTGTTGTTCGGGTTCAGCACGCGTTCCCACTTGCTGCCTGGGAGCTCTTGCCTGACCAGTCGCGCGATTTGCTGTGCCTTCGGCTGGTATTTGCGCTTCTTGCCGTGCTTCCAATGATAACTTCTATTGCACGTCGGAGAGCAGAATATAGTGTCCGGCGCGGCCTTGGTCCGCTTCGCGTACTCGAACTCCTCGCCGCATTCTTTGCATACGTTCTTGCAGAGAATCCAGCCTTTCTTCACCCACTCCGCTATGATAGGCTTGCGCATTTCGCGGTATTTGTTGCGAGATATTTCACGTTGCATAGCTGCAACGCGCTGACGGGTCTCAATGGCGCGTTTTTTCCTCGATAGCTCTATCTTGCGGATTTCAGCCATGTGCTTAAGACGCCATTCCCTGGACTGCTTCTGCTTTTCAGCCCGCAGCCTGCGCGCTTCAGCAAGTCTTTCAGCCTTTTCTTCCCAAGACAGCGTCTTGTTCGCCTCTTTCGTGCGAAGAGCTTCTTCTTTTACCCGGATACGCTCGGCGCGTTTCTTCGCCTTGCGTTCCGCGGCCTGTTCCTTCTTCAAGCGCTTCTTCGTCTCGCGTTTCAGCCTGGCGTCTTCGTGTTTCTTCTCAGACGCGGCTTTCGACTTAGCTTTCCTGGCTTCTTCGCGAAAAAACTTCTCAAGCAGAGCTTTCTCCTTCTTGTCCTTGATCTGCTTCTGCTCTTCTGGAGACATCTGCTCGAACTCCTTGCGCTTAGCACGCCATCTCTTGCGCTCGGCGCGCTTCCTGCACCGCTCTGAGCAATATTGCTTGTTGCCGCCGGTAATCTGTCTATACGGCGTGCCGCATTCTGGGCATCTCAGCATATCGAGTCTCCTTCTGTCATATGTCCGACTGATTATGCCGTGAAGAAGACGTCATGCAAAGGACAAAGTCGTCGGAAACTTTCGGCGTATCTTTCCTCAGCTTGCGCTTGAGCGCTTCGCGCCAGTTGCCTATCGTAATGGCCTGCTTGGTCCACCAGCCTTCGGTCATCTTCTCTACGGCCTCGAAATTGTCAGCGAGATCGTCGAGAAAGAACTCCTCGACAGCGCGTTTAGCTACCCAGCTAGCCTTCGTGACGATGTCCGGATCTCCATCTTCTTTGTCGAACAAGGAAATCTTGACAAGGCCGAAGAACAGCTCCCAGCGTTCTACTTTGTCTGGATATCCGCTGAGCGCCAGGTTTAATGTTAGCTGCGCTCCAGACTTGGGAAACCCCTGCCTGACGAGAAGCGACTTCAGAGCGTACAGGAACCTGTCTTCCTTGGATATTCCGTCCGACGTCAGCTCGCGAAGCTCAGTCGAACTAAGCTCTGGAACGTTTACGGGCATGAGACCTCTTCAGTTTTGCCAGAGATTCTTCAAGCTTAGTGACGTCTTCGCCTTTCGCACGCCTTAGCTTGATCTTGCTGTACAGCGACATGTACTTGTCGTGGTACTCCTTGTTCTTCGCGATCCAGTTGGCGTTCGCTCTGGCTTGCGTGTCTTTTGCCGCCGGGCAAGTCTTATACCAGATATCTCGCCGTCTGCGGTTTGCCTCGCGCTGCGCCGCGTACCGCTCGATATCGGCTTCAGACGGCCTTTTAGGAAGCTTGAACCACGCAGACGCGGGTTTCTTCGCTGATTTCTTGACGGTTTTCTTCATATGGCTCCTTAAATCAATTCCAGACATTCCGGACAGGCAAAGCAGTCAAGATTCCTCTTTTTCGTCGGACGCGGCAGCGAACGATTCTGCTGCATCTGCATCGACACCTGAGTTTTCAAGCGCGGCGAGGACACAAAGTCCAAGACCATGTTCGAACTCAGTCCTGTCGGCGATTCCCCATTTCTTCTTGAAGTCGTACGCCAAGGCGAACCTTGTCAGCTCTTTTGCCAGCTTCTTCCAGCTCCATCCCAGACGGAATTCAGGACTGTCCGACGGCGCTTTGTACGTGGATTCTCTCGTACCGGCCGTCAAGGCCTCGAACCTGCGCCTTTCGCCGTCTGACGCGAACATCTTTCTGTTGAACTTGTTCATGACGGCCTTATTTTACGCGCTCAGGCCATTCCATGTCTATTTTCTGCCCGGCGCAAGGCTTCATGCCGAGCTTGGCATAGAGCGCCATCGCCCAGTCGTTCTTCGGGTTGACGCCGAGCCTGAGCTTCAGGCCAAGCTTCCTCGCTTCAAGCCCGCCGGTCAGGACGATTCCCGTCGCTACGCCTTTCCGCCTGTACTTCGGCCTTACGTAGAGGTCGTGCAAGTAGATTGTTCCCTTTTTGCATCCGCGTCTGGACAGAATCGCGCAGCCCATAAGCACAGTGGACATCTTCGACTTCTTGGTCTTCAGAAGGAATACAGACGACTTCGTCCTGCGCCTGAACTGCTCAACTGTCTCGGTCGGTATACAGGTGATAATGTGATCGCCGTCGCCCTGGTACATCGTAGCCTGTCCCATCGCGGTCGCACACAATACCTGCTCCATGACCTCGTCTGAGATTTCGTCTTCCTTCGCTATCCACGTATTCCAGCAGCTTTTCTTCATCTGTTCTCTCCTTGAACCGGCGTCAGTTCGGCGACATCCAGCACTATCCTGTGCGGCGGAGTGACCCTTATCATCCGCGCCGTATTGGCGAGACCCCAATCGCCCGGCTCGCATATGACTACGCCTTGCAGTGTCGGTATTTTCTCTGACGAGCAGTCTCCGATAGGATATCCTTGACGCTCCGGCATCTCGAAGTACCAGCCTTCGTATATCGCATTGCCTTTCTCGTCAAGGACCTTCACCTTCGGTATGTACGTCCTCGCGTTCTCGTGCGTTATCTCGGTCATCAGCTGTATTCCTCCGGTATCTTGTCGCGCTTACAGCCCAAGCCTGTTCCTCCGGTCGCACCTCGCGCAGTCCGGGTCGTGCACTACGCCGTTGCCCCATTTCGAACCGTCGATGAAGATGTAGTCGTGCTCGCCAATCCTGACGCGCTTAGCCGTAACTGGATGATGATCGACCGTCGTCGGCTTGTCGAAGTCTATCTCCTGTATGCCTTCCTTGTCGAACTTCGGCCGCTCGTAGCACCCGCAGACGCACATCTGGATCGCGACCAGCACGACAAGAACTCCGACCAGGATCCACCTCATTTTCGCGATGTCACGCATTCGGAACCTGCACTTTCTGGTTGTATTCCTCGTATACGAGGTCGACCATCTTCGCCGGGAAAATCCTTTCGATCTTCATCTTCGGGTCGATCTCCTTCGCCAGGATGCACATCGCGAGCCTGCGGTAGTGCTCGAACAGCCCCTTCGCGGCTTTGCGCCGCTGCTCGTCAACATGCTCGTCGACCGAAATGGCGAAGAACTGCTCCATCTTCGTGATGGAACTCCTCAGCTTCTCGGGATCGTAGTTTCTCTGCAGCTTGATCGGCTCGTTCATTGCTTACTCCGACACCAGCTTGACGTTGGCGAGATGCGTGTAGATGTAAGAGCCGTCAGGCTTGACGATCTGGAT
>Ga0310690_10004221_pt1 | contig 20623 bp, 17 predicted proteins | sample AusTroGonzalo_MG_2_FD_207661 | JGI IMG/M metagenome (GOLD analysis project Ga0310690, IMG submission 207661) | Bovine rumen microbial communities from tropical cattle in Woodstock, Queensland, Australia - Gonzalo_04 (v2) (version 2) | ecosystem: Host-associated > Mammals > Digestive system >...
AAAAAGCGCGAAGTATCAAAGTCTGTCAAATTACGACTGATTTTATACACCAGTGTCCCAAACTTGTAATCTGGTGCCGTCACCGCCCAAGTATCGCCATATGCAATACCATCTGTTCCGACAATCGCCGCGTTTGAACCAACATTTGCCGCGATACGTGCGGCGCGGCGCGGACTGATTTGCAAATCAAACGCCAAATAGACATCTATGACCGTACCACTTTTATAAGTGTACTTGTCAATAAAGCCCGAAGATATGCCATCCGAAAACTTTGCTAATTCTTCATCTGACATTTTTATCTGGATGACATCTGGCCACAAGTCTTGATTTATGCGCACAAAGTTTAACACGCCATCACGCAGACTTAAAATATCATTTGCCACCGCCATATCGTGTATCATGTGCGTTGTATCGGCAATCATAGAATAAGTAAATGGCGCCGCAACTGCAATTATTACCATGGCCAACAAGACCTCTACCAATCCACCACCACATTGGGCGCGCACCGCGTTTGTACCAGAAAAAATTCGCCATTTATTTACAATCACTGCCGCCCTCGATTAAACATTGTTTAATATTTATTCTGCGCTCTAACCTTTGCCAAAAGACATACTGACAAATAATATTGTGCGCCAAAGATTTTTGATTGTAAACACCACCAAGCGATGATATCACAGAATTACAGTCTATTGTTGTGGCGTCATCTTTAGTTGGGTTTGCAAGTATCGCAAATGCGCCATTGTTTATACCATCGACCAATGCGTCTGGCAATACAGATGTACCGGCGGGTCTGATATCCAAAATAACCGCACCATCACCACCGCGCGACAGACTGCTGGATGTTTGGTCGCGCAATGTTATATGCGAAGTATTTATAACATCTGTGTCTATGCCACTGGAACTGCTGTATGACAAAGTATCATAATCGATATATACATCTTGTCCGCGCGTGACATTTATAAAAGACGAAACATCCAATCTTTCTGTGCTGAAACTTATACGACTGGTTACTAAATCCGAACCAATGTTCCATTTACTGGGGCCTGTAAAACTAATACGCCCAACAGACATATCAAAAGTATCCACCGCCGCATCCACCGCCGTCAGATTTCCAGTTTCACCGAACTTGGAAATTGTTCGACCGACAACACTGTCTGCTTTCAGTGAGCCACGTGTCAAAGAAAGTGCCGCTTCGCCGCCGCTGGATTGAAAGACTGTTTTATTTGTGTTTATCTGTGTAATCTTGCTGCGCTCACGCCGACCGGATTCACTGCCTGTAATCGTTAGCGTTGTTATTTCGCCTGTATCTGATGCAAGACGATTTGCAAAAATATTAGCGGCATTATCTAACTTAAAATTCCCCATATCCAGATCAGTCAAAAAGCCAGTCATAGAATAATTCTGTTCATTTCTGCGAACAATATCAGAATATGTTTCACCAAGTTGAACACCTACATCTATATCACCATTCGAATTTGTTGAATCATAGGCGGCAAAGAATCCGATGCGTCGCGCCAATTCCGCCCTTTGCAGACCATTTAACCTGCCACCTGAAAGTCGCAAAAATGCCGCCACACCGTTTTCATCCTTGATAACATACAACGCGATATCTTGGCCTAATGCAGTACGCGGGACAAAACCCAAAGGCAAGCCATATGGTTCCAGTTTATCTGAAAACTCGGTCCCTGCAATGCGCGTCTGGGCAAAAGGTAAAGAATTTGCATTTTCTTGAATAAACAATTTCGCCGCAGTTTGCGCAGTTTCAACCTGATGTGTTGCGGAATATAACTGGGCATCTATATTGCGCGATGCCAAGCGATTGGCGAAAAACGGGATAAACATAAAGACCAGCGTCAATGCCAACAGCGATTGCAATAAAAAATTTCCACGTTCTGAATGCAAATCGACCCCACTCCTTGAATAACAGCATAGCAATTGAAAAAAAATATTGCAATTGGTTTTAAGATGTTTTAATATCAAATCGTTTAGATTTGGACAGCGGTTGTCCAGACTTTATCTCCAGACAAAGAATATAAAAATGATGAATAAAAAAAATCAAAACCAGATTACTGTTATGATTCAACGTTGTCATAAATGGCGTATGAAAAGAAAACAATATATTGACCAAGCGCGTCAGGCAACCGACGAAGTTGAACGCGAACGTTTGCTGCAAACGGCGGAACATTACGGTCGCATAGTCAACGAAGAACAGAGCAAAATCGATTCTACGCGTGACCCACACGATAAAAACAAAAAGACAGTTCAAGCAATCGAGGCCCAAGTCGCCGCCGCAGAATCTGAAAATAGTGAAAACACAGAAAATTCCGAAGAGGAAGAACCCGCTTTGCCAATGTTTTTAACAAATTTGAATTAATTTATTTAAAAAAAAATAAAAACCGCCATTTGGCGGTTTTTATAATATCGTTTTGACGATTAGAAACCTTTTGGTTTTTCCATCTTAACAGATGAAACTTTTTTATCCAATGCTTTGACAACTTCATCTGTAATATCTAAATTTGCCGCAGATGCACCCATACGTGCAAAACGACCATCTATAACCAAAGACAAATTTTTCTTTTCAATAACCGCTTCGATAATCGGGTCCAGATGTTTTTCTTGGATTGTCGCCAACGCCTTTTGGAAAGACGCCTCAACTGACTGAGCACGTTCTGTTAAATCGCGCTGTAATTTAGAAACCTTGCCTTGGTAATCAACAACGCGGCGTTGCAATGCATCACGCGACAGTACATCTTGAGATTTTTCGATTTCTGTCTTTTCTTTTTCCAATGCTTTCTGTTGTTTTTCTAAATCCTTACGCAGTTTTTCTTCATAATTTTCGCGTTGTTTACGCAAGTCTTTTAAAGCCTTGGCTTCGTTTTGAATAGCGTCCATACGCAAAACCGCAAAACGCAAGTCTGCACCATTTGCCGCATCCGCAGATACTTCTGAAATTGCGGTCTGGGTCCCAACAGATTTAGCCCCAACACCACGAATTACAAAAGCACCGATTACCGCAACCGCAACAACAATCGCTGCAATGATGCCGAACTTTGTATATGATTTTGTTTCATTTGTTTTTTTAGTCTTTTCCATATTCCATCCTTTTGGTTTGTAATTGACAGAGTTACTATAGCAACAAAAAAAATAAAAAGAAAGAGAAACTTATTCTTTTTTACCGCACCGGCAGTATGCGCAATTCTACGCGTCTGTTGGTCAGACGACCCAATCCATCTTGGGCGGCAATAGGACGCGCCGCACCACGACCAACAATAAACATTCGCGTTGGTTTTACCCCTGCGCGCGCCAAATAAACTGCAACACGCGACGCCATATCAAATGAAAGCGCATTTGCCGCAGATGTATCACGCATAGAATCTGTATAGCCTGCAATCTCTATAAATGTTGCATCGTATTTTTTCAGTATATCTGACACAATTTTCAGATTTTTATCACCATCGGCTGAAATCTCTGGCGCATTTAGTTCCATAAGCGCATCACGAATCATCAATACAACAACATCTGTACCCGCGCGCTGAACCGACAACCCTGGGCGCCGCAATGCGTCATATAATTCGTTTTCTAATTTGGACATATAGCCGATATACATTGCATTTTCATTTTGCGTTTTGTCGCCATATTCCGTAGTCGCACTTTGTTTTACACTTTCTGCGACTGTGCGTCCACCATCGCCTTGGAATATTGGTTTTTTGGCTATACGCGCGGTTTCCGTCATTTCCATAAAACTTGCACCTTTCAGGTACATCGGCCACTGACTATGGTCTGGGCTTTGGTAACCAGCACAGCCGCCAAGAATTATTGAAAAAAAGACCAATGCTCGCTTCATTTTACCTTAAAAAATATTTCATTTTCAGAACCAGAAAAACAATCTGGCGCTTTGTCGATATGATAGCCATTGACCAAAACATCCGTTGCCCACGCAGGCACCGCAACCGCAAAATATTCACACTCGCTGCGCGATAAACCATACAGTTTGATTACGAATGCGGTCTTATCTATATCAACATCAACATCCCACGATGTACCAACTGGCGGCTTTTCGTTTTTCAATGCACCTGCCTTGATTAAATAGTCAACCGAAACGCCACTGTAATCGCCGCGCATTTCCATCAACAGTTTTGTATTCTTGGCAACTTCCCGCAATTCTGCAGTTGCAATCGTATTGTGTTGATTAGTACGTATAGAATTATATATCCCTATCGCACTGGCCGTCATTACACCCGTCACCGCCAAAACACCGACTATTTCTATCAAAGAACGACCTGATTCTGTTTTCATATCTTCCCCCCAGTTTTTAATTATTGTTTGGAAACACCGACAATTTCTGCGTTTTCAAACAAAGACATTGCGTCTGCAACCATTGGATCCGATTCAACCGCAATCTTTTCTTGTTCACCAACCGTTTGTTGCTGGTCCGATTGTTCAAGTTTTTCCAATGTCCAATTTGCCCCGGTATTCGTATTCAGCCAAACGATAAGTTTCTTTTGAAAGTCTGCATCATCGCCCCTGTCAAAATAGGCAATTTTGTTGTCTGCAATTTCTGAAACCTCTATATTTTTAGTAAAATAAGAATACATCAACATTTCACGCGCATTTGATAACGCATTTGCCAAATCTGTCGCGGTTTTGATTTCCACTTTCTTTTGTTCGGCTTTTTGTACAGGCGCCACAGGCGCAGATGTTTTTTCTTGCTTTATCATTTCAGAAATTGGTGGCATATCCGCAATATGCATCAAACGCACAATCAACATATCAAAACACTGCTTCTGGTTCGTTGCCGCCTGCATTTCTGGAACCGCCGCAACCATAACCTGCCATAGTCTGGACAAAGTATTCAATGATACATGTTTATTTATATTATTTATGCGTTCACGCTGGTCAGCGGTGTATGGAATATGTTCGCTCTCGCCGATACGCAACACAGGGTGCATGCGCGTTGCCCAATGTGTCCATTCCATCATATCAGAAAGCAACATAGTTAAATCTGCGCCATTGGTATAAATGTCATCTGCTTTGGCAATTGCATTTGCGACATTGCCAGATAAAATCGTTTGCATAAAGTCCACAACAACACCGCGGTCTGCGCGTTTCAGCATATCCATAACCGCCGTCTCGTCCACATGACCACCTGTTTGCGCAATCGCTTGGTCCAGCAGCGACAGCCCGTCACGCACCGAACCGTCCGCCGCACGCGCCAACAAATCATTTGCTTCATCGCTGAGTTCCACCTGTTCTTGTTCGGCAATCCACGCAAAGTGCTTTTTCAAAGTTTCAACGGGCACGCGAACCAAATCAAACCGTTGGCACCGCGACAGTATAGTCACTGGCACTTTTCTTATTTCGGTTGTCGCCAAAATAAAGATAACATGTGCAGGTGGTTCTTCCAATGTTTTAAGCAGTGCATTAAATGCACTGGACGACAGCATATGAACTTCGTCGATAATATAAACTTTATAGCGACCATTTGTTGGGCGATATTGCGCCGCGTCCAAGATTTCACGCATATTATCAACGCCAGTATGTGACGCCGCGTCGATTTCCATAACATCTATATGTTGGCCCGCGGCAATCGCACGACAGTTTTCACACTTTCCACATGGTGTCGCTGTTGGTCCATCGGATGACAAACAATTCAGCGCCTTGGCCAAAATACGCGCCGTACTGGTTTTTCCGGTTCCGCGAATACCAGTAAAAATATATGCGTGCGCGATGCGCCCAGTTTTAATTGCGGTCGTCAGTGTTTTAACCAAAACATCTTGACCAATCAGGGATTCAAAATCTTGACTGCGATACTTGCGTGCTAAAACTGTGTAATTCATGTCCATGCATCTTCCTTTTGGCATTAGAATAGCAAACATATATCAAAATTCAAGAAAATTAGTGTTAGTGATTAGTAAAAAACGGGCGCAGATGCGCCCGCATACTAATCACTTACACTAACCACTAACACTATAACTTTGCTTTGATTTCTTGCACTTCATAGCATTCAACGCGGTCGCCTTCTTTCAGGTCGTTATACTTATCAAAACTCATACCGAATTCAACACCGCCACTGACTTCTTTAACCTCGTTCTTTTCACGGCGCAATTCGCCAATCTTGCCGTCGTAAATCACAACATTGTCGCGCAGCAAGCGTACAAAAGCATCTTTCTTTATCGTACCTTCGGTCATACGGCAACCCGCCACACGAATCCCCTTGCCCACAGTGAACAATGCAATAACATCCGCATAGCCGATAAAGTTTTCTTTGCGTTCAGGTGCAAGTTTTCCCGACAAAATTTCTTTTATTTCATCGGTGATACGGTACACAACACTGTGATAGCGAATATCCACACCACCCGCACGCGCCATATCACGTACAAGTGAATCTGCACGGACATTAAACGCAATTATAACCGCGCCAGATGCAGTTGCCAAACGAACATCGCCTTCGGTAATCTGGCCAACGCCCGCAGACAAAATCTCAACCGATGCTTTGTCTGTTTTAATATCGCGCAACATGTCGGTAATAGCCTCTACACTGCCTTGAACATCAGCGCGCAGGACCACCGGCAAAGTCAATTTCTTGTCGTCCGTCTGACGTGCAAACAATTCTTCCAGTGATGAACGCTTTACTGCGTTTGCTTTATCGCGCGCCGCATTTGTACGCCACGCAGCAACCTCGCGCGCTTGGGCTTCGGTTTCCATAACATTTAACTGGTCACCCGCCGCCGGCACAGAATCAAGCCCCAAAACCATCACAGGCTGTGCAGGCTTTACAGACTTTACGCGTTCGCCATTTGACATAATTAGACCGCGCACGCGACCAAATGTTTCACCAACAACGAATACATCGCCAACCTTTAATGTGCCTTGGCGAATGATAACCGTCGCCACCGCACCCAGACCGCGTTCCATTTTCGCCTCTACCACACTGGCAACCGCAGGCATATCAGGGTCCGCACGCAGGTCCATCATTTCAGCCTGTAATAATATTGCTTCTTCCAATTTATCAAGACCAATTTTTTGCTTTGCAGAAATTTCCACACATTGAACATCGCCGCCCATTTCTTCAACCTGGACTTCCTGTTGCAACAGGTCTGTCTTAACCCTTTGTGGGTTTGCTTCGGGTAAATCAATTTTATTTATTGCAACGATAAACGGAACTTTGGCCGCACGAATGTGGTTTATCGCCTCGATAGTTTGGGGCATAATAGAATCATTTGCCGCAACCACCAAAACCACAATATCCGCCATTTGCGCACCGCGCGCACGCATAGCAGTAAATGTTTCGTGCCCCGGAGTATCCAAAAATGTAATTATCGCACCAGATTTTGTTTTAACTTCGTACGAAGAAATATGTTGGGTAATGCCGCCCGCTTCGCCTGCAACAACATTCGCGTTACGAAACGCATCCAACAAAGATGTTTTCCCATGGTCAACATGTCCAACAACCGTAACCACAGGGGCGCGCGGTTGCAAATGTTCTGGATTTGGTTCGCGTTCTAATATTTCGGCATAAGGTTTTACAACTACGCGTTTTACCGTTGCGCCAAATTCAGTTGCAATAATTTCTGCGGTATCGGCATCAATCGACTGATTCTGGGAAACCATCATGCCCATTTCCATCAGTTTTTTTATAACATTACCGACCTTTTCTGCCAGCGCAATCGCCAAATCTTTCACAACAATGGTTTCGCCAATTGTGACTTCGCGCGCGACCTTTTGCGGCGCATTAAACATAGCACGCGCTTTTTCGCGGAAACGTTTCAGCGATGCTTCGGACCGGCGGCGATTTGCACCACGCAGACCGATTTCGTCATCATCGTCATCACCGCCCATAACAATATCTTTCAGCGATATTTTGCCAGAACGCGAAAAATCTTTTTTTGCACCGCCAAATTTATTATTGCGCCGTGAATTCTGGGGCATATCTTCATCAACATCCGCACCATTATGGCGCGTACTAAATTTTTTTGTCACAGGCTTGGCCGCAACAGCAGGTTCTTGCGCATATTCTTCTTCTGCTTCGGTTGTGACACTTGCCGCGTTTTCACGCGCCGCAAGTTGTTCTTTAACTTGCTCGTATTCGCGCGTTTCGCGGGCAATTTCCGCCTCGCGTGCGGCACGCGCCGCGGCTTCTTCTGCTTCGCGTTTTCTGCGTTCTTCTTCGCGGGCGTGCGCCGCCTCTAGGACCGCGCGCAACTTTTCATCCGCAGGATTCCTTGGTTGAGCCGGCGCTACAGGTTCTTCACGCAACTCGTTACTGCCGGGGGCAATAACACGACGACGGCGTTCTACAAAAACGGAATCACCCTTTTTGCTCTGCACTGCGTCCAAAGTCACCGATTTTCCAAGTGTTAATGTCGCCATAGTTCAACCTCTGGTTTTTATGTTTGTTTTATTCTGCTTCTACGACTTCCGCATTTTCATCTGATTCAGATACTGTTATGCCAAAAGCGATTTCGCGTGCTTTCATAATTACACGACCAGCCAAACGCGCACTCATTGTTTCTTCGCCCAAGATTTCGACCAATTCGTCCGATGCCAAATCTGCCAAATCAGACAATGTCTTGATGCCGGCTTCGCCCAGTTTCATAATAATTGGGCGTTTGATAAAGTCAAACCGCAACAGGTCATCTGTCATACCTAATTTGTGACCTGCATCGAAATAGTCTTGTTCGACCTTGGCCAAATATGCCTTGGCGCGATTTTGCAATTCAACCGCAAGTTCGGTATTAAAGCCTTCGATAGATTCCAATTCTTTCAATTCAACAAAGGCAACTTCTTCTATCGTACGGAAACCTTCGGAAACCAACAAATGCGCAATCATTTCATCAACATCCAGAGCAGTAGTAAACAACTCTGTTTTTTCTTTGATTTCTTTCGCGCGGCGTTCTTGTTCTTCCACTTCGTTCATAACATCGATGTTCCAACCGGTCAATTGAGATGCTAAACGGACATTCTGGCCACGACGACCAATTGCCAAAGACAGTTGGTCATCATTTACAACAACAACTGCACTGCGTGTATCTTCATCAACGATAATTTTTGCGACCTTGGCCGGCTGCATAGCGTTGACGATATAGACCGCAGGGTCTTCGGAATACAAAATAACATCGATTTTTTCGCCATGGCATTCGTTTATAACTGGCTGAATACGCGTACCCTTGATACCAACGGTCATACCAACCGCATCCACAGATGGGTCTGCGGTTTCAACCGCGATTTTTGCATGCGACCCGGGTGCACGCGACACAGATTTAATTTTAATAATGCCTTCATAGATTTCTGGCACTTCTTGAACAAACAATTTTTCCATAAACATTGGATGCGTACGGGTCAAGAAAATCTGTGGTCCAGAATTAGAACGCGCAACATCCATAATAAGTGCACGCACACGGTCGCCCGCCGCTAAACGTTCACCCGGAATAAGTTCACTGTTTTTGATATAGCCTTCGGCCTTGCCATTGATATCAACATAGACATTCCCAAATTCGATACGTTTTACAACACCATTTATAATATCACCAATATTATCTTTGAATTCTTCATATTGGCGACCTTTTTCTGCATCGCGAACACGTGCGGTCATAATTTGACGCGCAGTTTGAAACGCCATACGACCAAATTCAGGTTCTGGCAGTGGGTCTTCAACCACATCGCCAACAGACGGATTTTTGGAATATTTTTTGGCTTCTTCAAGCGTCAACATAGTAGACGGATTATATTCTTCACCTGCCGCCGAGGGCGATTCAATTACATCAAACAATCTTTTAACATAAATTGCGCCATTTTTGCGATCAATACTGGCCGTAATATTAAATTCTTCACCATACTTATGTTTTGCGATTTTTGCGATAGCCGCCTCTAGTGAACTGAACACAGTTTCGCGGTCAATTTGCTTTTCACTGGCCAAAGAATCGATGGCCAACAATAAATCCTGACGCGGCATAGAAACGAAAGACATTTATATTCTCCTTGTTATTTGTTTGATGTCTTACTTTACCTATAAGGGCGGGGTTTTTCGCCCCGCCCTTAAAATTTAACTTTTAAGAACAATCCGATTATAACACCGAATCGGACAAATGCAAATGTTTTTTATTACTTTAATTAAATATTTGACGGGCGAGAGTTTGGGCTCTATACTTCCATACAAGATGAATATCATAGATAAATATTTTACACGACAACAGGTTGCGGTTTTTGTTATGCTGTTGATGGTTTTAACTGGTCTGGCATGGATGGTCCAGATTATGTCTATGATGAAATTCTTGATGAATTATGGCGTAAAGTTCACGGATTTTTTGGGACTGACCGCTTTGATGGTTCCATTTATCGTATCTATTATTGTACCATTTGCAACATTTATAGCGATACTGTTTGTGTATAACAAAATGATTGGCGACAACGAAGTTGTGGTTATGGCGTCCGCGGGGTATTCGCCCGCGAAACTTGCACGACCTGCCCTAATTTTTGCCGGCGTTATGACCGCAATGAATTTGATTTTAAATTTATGGCTTGTACCGGCAAGTCAGGCAAAGTTTTACGACACCCAGTGGAATTTGCGGTATGGACTTGCGCATCTAAAATTGCAAGAAGCATCATTTACAGATATGGCGCGCGGCTTGGTTGTATATGTTGACAAGGTTTCTAATCACGACCTTAGCCAGGTTATGCTGTCTGATACGCGCGATAAAAAGTCACAAATTACAATATTTGCAAATAATGGCAAACTGGTGACGACTATGCGTGGGCTTTCTATTGTTATGACCGATGGTTCACTGCAAGCAACCGGCAATGGCGAAATTATTGGAACTTTTGATACATTTGATATGGATTTAAGTGTTTCGGAAAAAAATAATGATTCTGCTTTCAGGGCGCGCCGTATGTCAACCATGGAACTGTTCAGCGTAAAGAAAGAAAATGTTAGTAAAAAACAATATAAAACGGTTATGTCTGAAATCTGCAACAGAATCTTGATGCCATTTATGAATATTATTCTTGCGGCACTGTGTTTAACAATATTATTGCGTTCTTCTCTACTGCGGCGGCGCGCCAGTTTTGCGCCGGCGGCAAGTGTGGTCGCAATGTCTTGTTTAATGGCGGGATTTATGTCGGCTTCGAATATGCTGACCAGTTTGACAAGTTTGATTGCTTTGGGTTGCGCAGAATTGACTGTGTTAGTCGTAATTATGGTGTTGTTGTTTAGAAAATGAAAAAAATTTGTTTGATCTTTTCTGTTCTGTTTTGCACATCCGCGTTTGCTCTATCGGTTGATGTGAACGAGCCTGCAACAATCAAAGCCGACAAAATCGAATACAATGTAAAATCTGAAACAATAAAAACTGTTGGCAAAACAGAAATTACCAATAAATCAGGTCAAAAAATGACCTTGGTTGATTCATATATTTCCAAGGGCGGAAAAGATGTTTCAGGCAGTGATATTCAAATATGGCTTGGGAAAAACGTGTATATGGAATCTGATAATATCGTTCGCCAAGGTGATACCACAACCGCCTATGATGCACTGTTCACCGCATGTAAAAACTGTGACAGTTTTGGTGAAGCGTGGGAAATTACCGCCGCACGCGCAAAACACGAACTGGATGAAAAAATGTTGTATTTTTATAATATGGCATTTTGGGTTTATGATATACCCGTTATGTGGCTGCCTTATTTCAGTATGCCAGACCCCAGCGTCAAACATAAAACTGGATTTTTGATGCCGAATTTGGGCTCTACAAACAAAATGGGAACCCAGATAAATTTACCGCTGTACATTTATTTGTCTGATACGCACGATATGACGGTCACATTTTCATATTTAACCAAAGAAAATCCTTTATTGCAGTTAAATCATAGACTGAATGCCCCGCATTCAGAGTTTAGAACAACAGGTTCCTTTACGCATAATCGCGAGGGTGAAAATCGTTGGCACTTGTTTAACAATGACATTATCGAACTTGGCGACAACGCCCGCGCCACCGTATTTCTTGCGCGCGCATCGGATAAAACATACTTGCAAAAGTATGGATTTTACAGTGGGCAACCATATTTGGATTCTGGTGCAAGACTTGAACTTTTCGGTCAATCTGGTTATGTTGTTGCTGATGCTCATATCTTCCAAGAACTGCGTAAATACAGCAACACACGCGCGTTGCCAAGTGGAAATATTTTGCCAAACATCCGCGGCACATATCAAACGGACCCATTTTTTTCTGAAACTTATGCAACATTTACTGGGGATGTGTTGGGAATAGAAGGCGATGGTGTTGCATCCCAACGCTTGATTGGTGAAGCACGGGTGATTTCGCCGTGGACTCTGTGGGGCGGAAATCGTATTACTGCAAGTTTAGCGACCAGATACGATGTGTATAATTTTGATAATACGACTATGGTTGATGGTACTGTGTATTCTGGCCTTAAAACACGCTTTCTACCCAGTGGTTATTTAGAATGGGGTTTGCCAATGTTCAAAGCCGGCAACACTTGGACTAATGTCATAGAACCCCGCGCACGTTTAACTGTTATGCGACATATTGCCGACAATGAATTTGCCGCGAATAATGATTCTGTTGGTGCATTGCTTTCAGATTTAACATTGTTTTCGAACAACAGGTTTTCTGGTTTAGACTTGTGGGAAAACGGAACATTTGCAGATTATGGCGTGCGCTTTGCGACATTTGATTCCCGCGGGCGCAATTTTGAAACTTTCTTTGGGCAAACTTACGATTTTACGACTCGCCCAGATACAGATATAAACAGCGGATTCCACAACGGCGCATCGGATTATGTTGGACGGGTTGCGTATAATAATATGCGCTGGTTAAATATGTACAGCACTTTTCGTCTTGATCGCAACAATTTTGGGCTACGGCATGTTGAAACTAATGCGCGCCTGTATAAATCCAAGAACTTTATAAACGTTGGGCATATTTGGTCAAAACAATTTGCAAATGTTTTGGTTCAAGAAGAAACTATAAATGAAATCGCCGGCGGTATCGGGCTGGCATTGACCGACAGGTTGTCTTTGCGTTGGAATTCTGTATATAATATGACCGACACAAGATTTCAAAACCATAATGGTACACTTTATTACGAACACCCATGTTATTATTTGAGTTTGGGATATAAACGCGATAATGCAATAAAAGGCGACTATGTCGGAAACACTACTTTTCAATTCCGTTTCGGCATAAGCGTGGAAGGCAAACATTATTAAAGGGGAAAGGAATGAAAAAAATTTGGGTATTATTATCTGTGATTATTCTTGGCACAGAAATTGCGAATGCGGCAACAGTTGTTGCGACGGTTGGCGGGAAACCAATTACCGACACAGATATCACTGCAAGAACTGAATTGATGTCGCGTCAAGGTAATACTGCAACCGATAATCGCCGCCAAGCATTGCAGAACATTATAGATGACACTGTAAAATTAAACTATGCCGCAAATTTTGGTGCAGTGCCCAGCGACCGCGATGTGGACAGTGAACTGGCGCGGATGAATCTGGGTGAAATGTCTGCATCTATGCGTGAAATGGCACGAAATGCGATGCGCGCAGATATCGCATGGCAAATGATTATTGCAAGAACGATTATGCCAACCATTGATGTAACCAAGGAAGATATTCAGAATGAAAAAATTTCATTGGAACGCGAACATGGACTGCCATTGGAACTGACAATGGTACGCCTTGTGGATGTTCCAGACAGTGTTGTAAAAAAATTGACCAAACCCAAAAGTTGCGATGATGCGGTCGATATGGCGGAACAACTTGGTGGCACGCCACAAAAGTTCACTGCACTGCAATATGAAATCGCGCCCGAGGTTCGCGAACAAATCGCTGGCATTGGTAATTTGACTTGGTCAGATGCCGTTGATGGAAATGTCTTTTTGGTATGTTCGTCTAAAAAAACATCAGAATATGGCGATTTAGACAATGTAATAAAACAAAACGCAATGTATCGTCAGGCAATGTTCATTGCAGACCAGCAACTGAAACAACTGCGCCGCAAGGCGGTGGTTGTTATCAATGATAGCAGATATAAACTATGACAAAAACGATTCTTTTTGATTTAACAAATGCGGAACTTGAAAAGTTTGTAACCGATATGGGGCAACCAAAATTTCGCGCCAAACAAATTTCTGAATGGATGGCGCATGGTGCGCCGGATTTTTCGGTTATGAAAAATTTACCTGAAAAATTGCGCCAAGATTTAGATGAATGCGCACAAACTTTACCTGTGCGTGTTATCAAAAAACTGGAATCATCTGATGGCGAAACAACAAAGTTTTTGTTAGAGCTGTTCGATGGCGAAAAAATAGAGTGCGTTCTGATGCGCACCAGTTATGGCAACAGCGTTTGCGTCAGCTCACAGGCCGGTTGTGCAATGGGGTGCAAGTTTTGTGCAAGCACTCTGCTGGGGCTTAAACGCAATCTGACGGTGAATGAAATTTTTTCACAAATCTTGGTTGCCCAATGGGAACTGCGCGGTGATAAGTTTTCTGAAAAACCAATTCGCCCGAACGGTGATGCAAATAATAATGATGTTTCGCATATTGTGGTTATGGGAACAGGCGAACCATTACAGAACACGCAAAATGTGATTGGCTTTATCGAACGCGCAAACACAGATATGGGAATTGGTTGGCGCCGAATTACTGTTTCAACATGCGGGATTGTGCCTGGGATAGAAGATTTGATTGCTTGGGGACGACCAATAAATTTGGCAATATCTTTGCACGCGCCAAATGATGAATTGCGCAAAAAACTAATGCCTATTGCAAATAAATATACTATTGCCCAAGTGATGGATGCTGCGTGGCGCTTTACAGACACACACAACCGCCAACTGATGATTGAATATTTACTGGTAGGGGACGCAAACGGCAATTTACTAAACGCAACCACAGAATGCGCGAATGAGTTATCTGAACTATTGCGCGGGAAAAATTGTATGGTGAATTTGATACCTTGGAATGCGGTCGCGGAACGCGAATTCACATCGCCATCGGGTAATGCAGTTCATCGTTTCCAAGATATTTTAATCAAAAACGGAATTCATGCACGTATAAGACGCGAACGCGGTAATGATATTGGTTCGGCCTGTGGGCAATTACGATTGAATAATACAAAAGGAGTGTCAGATGAAACTTGAAAAAATAACTTGCAGTGATATGCGCGAATATAATTATGTCGATGATATTATCGCGCTTGGCGAACGCTATCCAATGTCAGAGTTTGCAATTCAGGCACATCCGTCAAAATTCTCGGCTAATATGCCGCGCTATGTTTGGTTTGATACGCTAATGCACGCGGCACGTGATACAGACGTAAACTTAGCAATGCATGTGAACAGCGAATGGCGCACAGAAGTTTGCCGTGGGCGTATTCCTTATGAACTGAGCCGCATGTGGAATATGAAACGTGCAAATGGAAAACCGATTATCAGACGCATTCAGATAAATATCAACGGCGGCAAAGAAAAATATCGTTTTTACGCGGACAAAGTTGCACAAATTATTCGCGCATATCCAGACATAGAATTTATATTTCAATATACACCAGCCCAAGCGACAAGATTGCAAAAACTGGATAAAACGGGCGCAAAATTTTCAATGCTGTTTGATGCATCGGGCGGGCGTGGAATTTCCCCAGATGCATGGCAGGCACCAGTTTCAAAAAAACATAAAATGGGATACAGCGGTGGCCTGTCACCAGAAAACATTGCGGATAATTTGGCCAAGATAGATGCCCTGTTGCCGCGGAATTATAAAACATGGATTGACGCCGAAGGGAAATTAAAAACAACCGACACTAAACAATTCGATGTTGCACGCGCAGAACTCTATATCCAAAACGCATTGAAGTATGTATTAGAACATTAAAAAGGAGCTAAAATGAAACTGCGATATATAACTTGTTCTGATCCACGCGAAAATTTGCCAACCGCAAGTGTGATTGATTTGCTAAAACTTTCACCACTGGCTGAATTGGGTGTTCAAGCGCATCCATCGGCTATGGCACAAGGCAAACCGCGTAATATATGGTTCAATGAATTACTAGATGCCGTAAAATCATCCAAAACACCATTAAATATTGCATTACATGTGAACTATGGATGGTGTGATGAAATCTGCCTTGGCCATGTACCAGATGAAATTCAACAATTTTTAAAGCACCAGCATCCAAAAACAAACGAGCCTTTGATTAGGCGGATTCAATTAAACATTGGTGATTGTACTTATGTTTTCGATGCGAAAAGATTAGCAACACTTATTAAAACTTGGGATAAATATGAAGTTATCTTACCGTTTAACCAAAACATTAAACAAAAAATAGAACAATTAAAAGCAAGGGGCGCAAAGTTTAATCTGCTGTTCGATGCTTCTTATGGTGCCGGCATTGCCCCAACAAATTGGCAAGTGCCTGTTTATAAAGATATACAGTTCGGTTATGCGGGTGGATTGTCGCCAGAAAATGTTGCAGATAACCTTGCAAAGATAGATACTGTATTACCAGATGGTTATGAAACATGGATTGACGCCGAAGGTCGTCTGCGCGACAGAACTGGCGCGATGGATATTAGTTTGGCACGCACATATTTAGCAAACGCTATTAACTGGTATAACCGACGCACGAAATAAAAAATCCGCCATTCGGCGGATTTTTTTAAGAAACTTGGTGGATGTTAAGGGACTCGAACCCCTGACCCTCTGCGTGTAAAGCAGATGCTCTAGCCAACTGAGCTAAACATCCAACTGCCCGCCAATCATAAATTATATTTTTACGATTGTCCAGATTTTTTTACCGCGGCAGTGGCAAACCCGCCGTCGCATCCGCCATCACATCATCAATCAATGTGTCGGCCTTGGCCTTGGCGTCGCGCATTGCCGCCAAAACCGCATCTTCGACCGCGGCGGCACCATTCGCCAAAACATCAGGATTTATCTTTACAGAAATAATATCGTATTTCCCAGACATATCTATGACGCACGCACCACCGGTCGCGATACCTTTGACGCGCATTCCCGACAGTTTTTCTTGGGCGGCGGCAACCTTGGATTGCAAATCACTTGCCTGAGCCATTAAAGCATCTACATCCATTTGTATCTCCTTGGTATGTTATCAAGAGCATTTGTCCGACCAAATGGTCGGACAATTTTCTTATTATTCTTCTGTTTTTTCTTTTTTTACTTCTTCGCCGGTCTTTTGGTCAATACCAACCATAGACAGACGCGTTTTACCACGTTTGTCGACACCTTGATACCTCACGAACACTTGATCGCCTTCTTTCAGACCTGCATCTTCAATTTTCTTTAAATGCTTGCCGGTGATTTCAGAAATATGAACCATGGATTCAAAGCCGTTCATAATCTTTACAAACAGCCCAAAATCTTTGACCCCAGAAACCGTACCAGCATAAATCTGGCCAACCTCGGGTTCGGCAACAATTTCTTTAATTTTGGCAATCGCTGCATCTGCGTCTTCGCGCGTGACCGCCAAAATCTTGACTGTACCATCATCTTCCAAATCAATGGTTGTGTTTGTGTCACGTGTGAGTGCCTGAATAACCACACCACCCTTGCCGATAACTTCGCGAACCTTGTCTGGGTTGATTTTCATCGTGTACATTTGTGGTGCATATTCAGAAACATGATCGCGCGGCTTTTCAATTGCCTGTTTAATCTTGCCCAAAATGTGCATACGACCTTCTTTTGCCTGGGCCAGTGCGCGTTCCATAATTTCGAATGTAATGGATGTGATTTTAATATCCATCTGTAATGCGGTAACACCTTGATCTGTACCTGTAACCTTAAAGTCCATATCGCCAAGATGATCTTCATCACCCAAGATATCGGTCAAAATCGCATAATCATCACCTTCTTTGATAAGCCCCATCGCAATACCTGCAACAGGACGCTTCATTGGAACACCACCATCCATCATCGCAAGTGTAGCACCACATGTTGTTGCCATAGATGATGAACCGTTCGATTCCAAAATATCTGAACACACACGAATTACATAATCAAATTCACTGCGTGGTGGAATCATAGGATGAACCGCACGCCATGCCAAGTTGCCATGACCAATTTCACGACGACCTGGGGCCTTTAAACCTTTGGCTTCACCAACAGAAAAACCTGGGAAGTTATAGTTCAATATAAAATCACGTTCGTCAGCACCATCCAAAGATTCGATTGGCAGGGCATCTTTACCGCCACCAAGCGTCAGAGAAACCAAAGCCTGGGTTTCACCACGTGTGAACAGTGCAGAACCATGTGCACGTGGCAACACACCCAGTTCAATTTCAATTGGGCGTACTGTTTTTGTATCACGTCCATCGATACGTGGCTTGCCCGCCAAAATGTTTGAACGCATGATACGCGCAGTCAGATTTTCAATAATTTCATCCGCCGCAGATTCCAATGTTGATGTCGCAACAGTTGTATCTGGGAACATTTCTGGAATAAGTGCTTTGGCCGATGCATGAATTTCCGCCAATGTTTCCAAACGATGCAATTTTTCCTTGATTGCCAATGCAGATTCAATATCACCCGCAAATTGTTCAAATCGCTTTTCCATTTCGACATATTCAGGTGTCTTTTCTGGAATTGCCCAACGTTCTTTACCCGCCATTTCGGTCAGTTCGTTTATCGCTTTGATAACAGCCTGTTGTGCATCAAAGCCGAATTTGACCGCGCCAAGTGTTGTTGCTTCGTCTAATTCACCAATTTCAGATTCAACCATCAAAACACCGTCTTTTGTTGCCGCAACAACCAAATCCATTTCTGAATCTTCAACCTGCTTTTTTGACGGGTTCAAAATGTATTTACCGTTCATATAACCAATACGTGCTGCACCAATTGGACCTGCAAACGGAACGCCAGACAGTGCAAGTGCCGCTGAAGACGCAATCATTGCCAAAATATCAGGCTGGTTCTTTCTGTCATAAGAAAAAACCTGGGCAATAACTTGGACTTTGTTTTTGAATGTTTCTGGGAACAATGGACGAATTGGACGGTCAATCAAACGCGCAATCAGAGTTTCACCGATGCTGGCTTTGCCTTCACGACGATCACGCGAACCAGGGATGCGACCCGCAGACGCAAATTTTTCTTGGTAATCAACCGTCAATGGGAAAAAGTCTTGCCCTTCAACCGCAGTTTTTTCTGCACATACGGTCGCCAAAACCATTGTGCCACCCATCGTTGCCAACACCGCGCCATTCGCCTGTTTCGCCATACGACCAGTTTCCAGGCGCAGTTTTTCATCACCATATTCAATTTCAACCACAACAGGGTTATTCAGATGAGTTGTTTCATCTTTTTTCTTTTTTGAACCAAATAACATATTTTTCCTCCGTTTTTTTGGTTTTGTTATACTTTCCGCGGCACGAAGAAAAATTATTCATTATTGTGTTCAACCAACAAACACAAGAAAGAACAATCTCTTCCCTGCCGCGGTCGCATTATACGATAAATTTATGCATTTGCAAATAAATTATCACAAATTAAAACAAAAGGCCGACAAAACGCCGGCCAAATTGTTATTTACGCAGACCCAATTTCTTAATCAGTTCTTCGTATTCAGACGCATTGCGTTTTTTGATGTACATCAACAATTTCTTGCGATGGTTGACCATTTTCAACAAGCCACGTTTAGAATGTTCATCTTTGTGGTTGTTTTTCATGTGTTCAGTCAAATTGCGAATGCGTTCAGTAAGAATCGCGACCTGGGATTCAACAGAACCGCCATTGTCCTTATCACTCGCCTTATATGCGTTGATGATTTCGGTTTTTTTTGCTTTTGTAATGGACATTTATTTTTCCTTTTTTAAATTGTTCTTTTTGGGCGCAAGACACCACCAGAAACCACACCAATTCCAACAAAATCTTTGCCAGAATAAACGCGATATATGCCGTCTGCACCATTCCAATCGATAAAACCACCGTTTTTATACAAACCGACAACTTTATCAGTCAAATTCAAAACTGGAATGCCCCCCAGTTCCGAATCGACCGATGCAAGATATTGCATTGCATCGCCGCTATTATTAAACAGATTTTCTAAAAAATCAAGTTTAACCGCATTTTCAATCATAAAGCATCCTGTGCGTGTGCGCCTTATCATATCAACAGTCGCATGTGCGCCACACGCAAGTGCAATATCACGCCCCAGACTGCGCACATATGTACCGGCCGCACAGCGCACCCGAAATTGCCAAGATTTATCAGTTATTCCCAAAAATTCCAGTTCATATATATCAACACTGCGCGGTGGCATTTCTGGGGCATAGCCTTTGCGCGCCAATTCATATGCACGACGGCCATCTATATGCACCGCACTGAATGCCGGCGGCACTTGCGTTATATGTCCGATAAATTTTGATAATACAGATTTAACCTGCTCGCTGTCTGGCACAAAATCATCGCGCACAGTAATATTACCTGTAATATCCAAAGTGTCTGTTTCAAAACCAAATTGCAATGAAAACAAATATTCTTTATCACGCGGACAAAATTCTTCTAAAAATGTAATCATCTTGGTCGCGTTTCCAAGTGCGATAGGCAAAACACCGGTCGCCATTGGGTCCAATGTTCCAATATGTCCGTT
>Ga0310690_10004222_pt1 | contig 20621 bp, 18 predicted proteins | sample AusTroGonzalo_MG_2_FD_207661 | JGI IMG/M metagenome (GOLD analysis project Ga0310690, IMG submission 207661) | Bovine rumen microbial communities from tropical cattle in Woodstock, Queensland, Australia - Gonzalo_04 (v2) (version 2) | ecosystem: Host-associated > Mammals > Digestive system >...
CACCCGCATGACGGTGCAGGTCAGGGACTTATCAAGCAGATCATCGACATCAGCCGCCGTCCGGAGTTCCTGGGCAAGATCATATTCCTTGAGAACTATGACATGCATCTGGCTCGCCGTCTTGTATCGGGCGTTGATATCTGGCTGAATACTCCTACACGTCCGCTGGAGGCATCGGGCACATCGGGCGAAAAAGCCCTTATGAACGGTGTCGTGAACTTCTCGGTGCTTGACGGATGGTGGTACGAGGGCTATCGCGAGGGTGCCGGCTGGGCATTGACCGATAAGCGTACCTACAGCAATCAGCAGTATCAGGACCAGCTGGATGCCGCTACCATTTACAGCATCCTGGAGAACGAGATTCTGCCTCTGTACTACAACAAGAACGCCGAGGGCATATCCGAGGGTTGGGTATCGACAATGAAGAACTCTATCGCACAGATTGCTCCTCACTATACTATGAAGCGTCAGCTGGATGACTACTTCAGCAAGTTCTACTGCAAGATGGCCGAGCGCTCACACATGTTGCAGGCCAATGACTTTGCCAAGGCTAAGGAGATTGCCGCATGGAAGGAGGTTGTGGCTCAGCGCTGGGATGCCATCGAGGTGGTAAGCTGCAGCAAGACCGATACCATCATGCAGGGTCAGTTTGAGACCGGTAAGAGCTATGATATGGAGTATGTGATCGACGAGAAGGGCTTGGACGATGCCATTGGCGTTGAGATGGTAGTTATGGGCTTTGATGCCGATGGCGCAGAGAAACTGCAGAAGGTCGTTCCGTTGGAGTTGGTAAAGCGTGAGGGTAATCTCTATACTTTCCGTGGCAGCGTCAAGAATGATTTTGCCGGCACGTTCAAGGTTGCATACCGTATGTATCCCAAGAACGCCGACCTGCCTCACCGTCAGGATTTCTGCTACGTCAAGTGGTTCTATTGATTTGATATCAATCTACAATATTGAGGCCGACTAAATGTTTTTTTAGCCGGCCTCTTTATATTTTAATTATATTTCTTGTTTTTTAAACGTTAATGGTATAAATTTGCGGGAGTTTTTGAATATTTACCTTATTCCATTAATAATCATTTAAAATTATTCAAAATGAGAAAGTATTTTTTAGTTGCTGCGGCTGCCCTTATGTTGGTAGGCTGCTCCAAAGAACAATCAGAGTTCAAGTCTAGCGACCTTAAGAATGATGCTCTTCCACAGGGTACAGTTGTAGGTACTGTAAAGTATGATGCAGGTGCTTACAAGGACGCTAACGGAGTCATTTTTGACGAACATCTTGTTCCGGCTGCAGGACAACAGGTTAAGATAGAGGTCAGCAATGCTGATTATGTTGCCGGTTCAGCTGGTAATCAGACTTATATGGCTGAGATTGATCAGGAGGGTAAGTTCACTTACGCTCTTCCGCTTGGTCTGAATCCTACAAACGTAACGGTAGGTGTTATACCTTTCTATGCAGAGAAGAAGGTTGTCGTAGCCGGTCAGCTCGTATCAATCCCCGATGCTCTGTATAACCAGGGTGTTGACCAGGCTCCTAAGTCTATGACAAACAAGGACGTCAAGACCTTTGATTTCACTGTTACATCAGATGCTACCATAGAGGAGCAGATGTCACAGAAGGTTACAGTTAGCGGTAAGGTATTGCTTCAGATGTTCGCTTGGGATAAGGATCTCAGTGTATGGTATCCTGACAATAAGTCTGCTGAGAAGAAGTGGAATTTGTCATGTGAGGTTACCACTTATGATGATAACGGTGATCCTGACCAGAAGTATACCAAGACCGGAATCCAGACCAATGTGGAGGGCGAGTTCTCATTCACCGTCAATCTGCCCGATAACTGGCTTGATATGACCAACATGCCTACTCTGAAGGTTTCAACCAAGCCTGAGCTTGATGATAACTTTACCGGTAAGTACTATGACAATGATAAGGGCGAATGGAAGAGCCAGACCTGTCAAGTCCTTTATCCGTCAGTAGATGCATACTATGGTCTTGGTGCAGATAATGAGATCATTCCCGCCAAGGTCGGTACTTTGGTTATTGAGCCCGAGCTGCAGGAGAAGGAAGGTATCAAGGGTATCGGCAACGACGATATAGATAAGGACGGCATGACAACCCTTTACAGCGATGGTATGCTCAATCTTCAGTGGGATTACAATTATTGATTTCAATTGTTTTATATCTGATAAACAATGATTATGAAACAGTTTAAGTTATTGGTTTTGGCGGCTCTGGCTCTGGTCTCAGTAACCGCCAGATCTCAGGAGACTGAGGTTCAATATACCCCTAAGACGGGTGACTATGCAATATCCATCAGCGCTGTACCTATGTCACAGTACATCGGTCAGTTCTTCAACGGCGCTCTTGGAAACAACTATACAGAGTTTGCCGGTCAGGCTTATATCGGTAATGACGTAAATACCGCTCCTTTCCGCAAGATTACTCCTCTGATGTCTATTTCAGGAAAGTATTTCCTTGACAAGGAGACAGCTCTGAGAGTCAATCTGGGACTTATCTATCAGCGTGATTTTACAAAGACCTATACTGATGATGATGCTGACCATGCTTTGAATCCGTTCTCACAGAAGAAGGTTATTGACACCTACCTGCGTAAGAATACAGGTATGAGCTTGATGGCCGGTCTTGAGAAGAGGGCAGGCAAGGAGAGACTGCAGGGTATTTATGGCGCAGGCTTGCTGTTTGCCGTAAGTAACAGAATTGACAAGTACACCTATGGTAATGCCATCACAGACATCAACCAGGCTCCTACAGAGACTAACGGTGGTAGTACTGCTGCTCCTCTGAACGGTTTCGTTTATAACCGTGTTCTTGAGAACTACAACTTTGCTCCCACATTGCATGCCGGTATCGTGACATTTGTAGGTGTTGAGTATTTCTTCATGCCTAAGATGTCTGTAGGCGGTGAGGTTAACTTTACAGCACTTGCTTCATTTGATAGGGCTGAGTATCAGGAGCTTGAGGGTTTCTCAACTGTTGATATGGCCAAGAAAGAGTGGACAGAGCTGGTTTCACCTTCAAGCAACCATCTTACCATCGGTACTGGTAACATAGGTGCAAACGTTACACTGAACTTCTACTTCTAATCCATATTAGACGTAATGATAGAAAAGGTCGCCCCACAGGCGGCCTTTTTTATTGTTCCATTTCCATCCCTGTGCTTGCCGGAACCTGTTGATAAATAATCTAAAAAATGGACAAAACGGCCAATTGAAAAAGCGTTTTATTTGTAACTTTGCAGAGCAAAATCTTAAACGACAGATCTTAATGGATTCAAGCAATTCTTTCCTGGTCTTTTGCGGTACCAACACCATGTACCTGGCCAAAGAGATATGCGATTACCTTAACTGCCCCCTGGGCAACATGAATGTGGCTCATTTTGCAGACGGCGAGTTTGCAGTTTCATACGAGGAATCCGTGCGCGGAGCCGATGTCTTCCTGGTACAGTCCACATTCCCCTCGTCGGACAATCTTATGGAGCTTCTGCTCATGATCGATGCCGCAAAGCGTGCATCGGCCAAGTCCGTAAATGCCGTCGTTCCTTACTTTGGATGGGCACGTCAGGACCGTAAGGACAAGCCGCGTGTATCAATTGGCGCCAAGCTGGTGGCCGATATGCTCAGCACAGCCGGCATTGACCGTCTGATTACAATGGACCTGCATGCAGACCAGATTCAGGGTTTCTTTGATGTTCCTGTTGATCATCTGTATGCATCTATGGTGTTCCTGCCCTATATCCAGAGCCTCAAGCTTGACGAACTGGTTATGGCTGCTCCTGATGTAGGCGGCAGTAAGCGTGCCAGCGCATATGCCAAGTTCCTGGATGTGCCTCTGGTACTTTGCCAGAAAACCCGCACCCGCGCCAATGTGGTTGATGACATCCGCATTATCGGTGACGTCCAGGGTAAGAATGTCGTAATCGTTGATGATATCGTTGATACTGCAGGTACTATCTGCAAGGCTGGTGACGTGATGATGGAGGCCGGTGCCAAGTCTGTACGTGCGCTTGCTTCACACTGCGTTATGTCAGGTGATGCCCCCGTACGCGTTGACAATTCATGCCTGGAGGAGATTGTCTTCACGAACAGCATACCTTACCGCAACTCAATACCCTGCAAGAAACTCAAGCAGCTCTCTGTCGCACAGATGTTTGCCGAGACTATCCGCAGAGTGATATCCAACGAGTCTATCAGCTCACAATACTTAATCAAATAACTGTGATCCCGTTTTATGAAAAGGATTTTATTCGTAGCATTTGTATCTATCCTGCTGGCTGCCTGCGGCGGTAAGGATTCTTATAAGATATCAGGTACTATAGAGGGCCTGGAGGACGGCGCCGTAGTGACTCTGAATGTCATTGATTTCAACAACCTCATGGAACTGGACTCTGCTGTCATAAAGAACGGCAAGTTCACTTTCAAGGGACATACCGATACGGTGGACATAGCATTCGTGACTTTTGACCTGGATGGCAACGTTGGCGGCTGCGAACTGTTCCTGGAGAGGGGTTCAATCAATGTTTACGTTGACATTTTTGAGGGTAAGCAGAAAGTTGGCGGAACTCCCAACAATGATGCCTTCCAGACTTTTGTTGATGATGTACAGGTCCTTAATGATGAGGCTGATGAGATAGAGGATAAGATCAGGATAACTCTGGCTGCACAGGGTGATTGTTCTGAACTGTATGACCAGATGGGCGATCTGCAGGACCGTTTCAAGAAGATCGTATCTCAAACCATCAATGATAATGCCGATAAGCTTTTCGGATTCCGTCAGTTGATGGATAACTATACTATGTATGAGCCGGAGGAGGTTATGGAATTCCTGGAGCTTCTGGCTCCCAATTTCAGCGGTGATTACAGTTTCCTCCAGCTTACCGGTATGATAAGCGCCCAGCTGAATGTAAGCCTGGGACATCAGTATACTGACTTTGAAGCTCCCATTCTGGACAAGAAGGGTAACTTCTCAAATACCGCAAAGCTGTCTGACTATGTCTCAAAGAACAAGGTTGTCCTGCTTGATTTCTGGGCAAGCTGGTGCACCCCCTGCATCAATGAGATTCCCAATCTTAAGGCTGCTTACAAGAAATTCAAGTCAATGGGCTTTGAGATTGTAAGCGTATCAGTTGATGAGGAGAGTGAAGACTGGATTCAGGCTGTAAAGGAGAATGGTTTGACATGGGTTCAGTTATGGAACGGTGATGAGGATATTGAGAATTCACCGGCTATGGATTACGTGATTTCGGCCATCCCGTCCACCTTCCTGATTGATGCCGACGGCACCATCATAGGACGCAACCTCAGGGACAGCGAGCTTGAGGAAGCTCTGGAAGACTACTTCAAGTGACAAAGGGGACGGTTCTTTTTGGCACCTTTTGACACGAGTTCCCTATTCAACAAAAAAGCGTCTGGAAATCCAGACGCTTTTTTTATCATAAGGTGCCAAAAAGAACCGTCCCCTTTGTCACCTTCGTGAGATTTTCCTCATCAGATCACTGCGGTTGGTGCTGAACTGGAGCGTGTTGGCTGCTACTACGTAATTCTGAGGATCAGCGCAGCTGTCATAAGCGTAAACCAGGAAGTCGTAGCGTTTGCTGTCAGAGCTGAATGTCTTGGCCATATCGGCTATCTGACGTGATGTAAGCATGCTTCCACGTACAATCATCTTTGCCATTTTGCCGCGTGTCGAATCAAACGACTCATTCTTGAGAGCCTTGATTATGGTGTTCATGTCAGAATTCGATACCTTGCGGACAGGCTCTGCAAAGCGGACGTCCTCCTTGATGTCAAGTACGTATTCTATGATCTTGTCACGGCTTGAGCTGTAGTCAAGGGTTCCCAGAGTCATATAATAGTTATAGGGGTCAACGCAGTTGAGATATGCCTTCTTAATGAACTTTACGCGGTTGCTGTCATAATCAAAAGCGGCTGATATGTGTGTTATCTGTGAAACTGTCATCAGGCCACCGGTGCTGAATATCATATCGGCCATCCTAAGACGGTCAGAATCATAACGCTCGCGGTCAAAGGCGCGGATGACATCATTATCTACTATCTTGATTACCGGACGGCGCTGTTCAACGATAACTTCCTGACGCTCCGGGCGACGTGGCTCCTGCGGACGGACTACACGTTCGTTACGACGTCCGTTATCAACTCTTCTTACTACTCTGGATTGTGCCTGAACACTCTCGGTGCAAAGCAGAAGCGCTGCAGCTGCAATGCAAATCATCATTCTCGTTTTCATCGTCGTAGTTTTTAGTAATTCTACTATTAAGACGTAACAAATCGTGAAATGTTAAATCGGGTGCCAATGGGGACGGTTCTCTTTGTCACCAAAAAGGGCCAAAGAGAACCGTCCCCAATGGACTCATTTGCTCACGACCTCACGCTCGAAGAAGTCCAGGAAGTAGGGCCAGTTGGGACCAGCCTCGTGGCCGCCGTGGTGCTGACGGTAGGTGAGCCTGCCGTCCATCAGACCGTTGTCCATTCCGGGGAACAGGTCTGTGCCTACGCCCTTGTATCCAAGCAGCTCATAAACGGGTGATGCCTTGGAGGCTGATATGAATGATCCTACCACATCCTGCCACTTGTCGCCGCTCCAGCTACCGGTAGATATGAAGCATGCACGCGGGGCGCACAGGGCTATGAGCTCATGCTGATCGACCGGGAGGTCATTCTCTGTGTACGGGTCAGTGCCGTATTTGATAAGGTTTCCGCATACCCAGTGATACTCCTCGTTTGATACTATGTTGCCGATGCTCTCACCGCAGTCACGACGCCATCCTGCTGCGCCAGCCTTACCTGATGAGGCTATGAATCCGGCTGCTATGCGCTCTTCGAACGCCATGGCTACAAGTGAAGCCTTGCCGTAACGTGAAACTCCCTCTATTGCGCACTTGGTGGCATCAAATGTCTTATCGGTCTCAAAGTAATCTATCAGGCGTGACAGGCCCCAGCCCCAAGCGCGGAGTGAACCCCAGTCAGTGGGCTGACGGAACTCTCCCTTGTTGCAGAGTCCTATGATGCCGTTGGTAAGGCCTGAGCCTGCATCGGCCTGGATGGAAGAGGGGTTGATGCTTGCTGCAGCCCAACCGCGCTCAATGACCATCTGCTGCCATGACTTGCTGTTACCGCGGGTGCGGGTGGGATCGCCGCCTCCGAATCCGAACTCTATGATTACGGGCAGGTTCTGCTTTCCTTCGGGATATACCACGTTGGCCGATATCTCGACCGTTATTGCAGGGTAGCTGGAGTTGTCGACCACACCCTTTAGCGTGCGTACTACTACAGGTGTGCCGGCAAAGTCTTTCTTTTCCTCGCTGGTTACTTCCCATGTCACGCCGGGAACATTGTCAGGGATCCGGCCGTATACGTTGTCCTCAAAAAGTTTTACAATCTCAGGACGACGTGTCTTATACCACATCTTGGCGCTTGTAACCTTCTTGCCGCTCTCTGTTACCAGAGGATCGGGGTAGAAGGGGTAGGGGTTGGCAATCAGCTCATCATAGTTGGGGTGCTTGCTCTCATCCTGGCTGTTGGGCTGACGTCCCTCACGGGGCTGTCCTACACCTACTTTTGCCAGCATATCGGCATAATCGGCTGCGGCAATCTTACGCAGGCTGTCCTGGGCTGCGCGGTTGCCTCCGCCGCCGAACATGAACTGTGCACTCACTGAAAAAGGTATGCAGGCCAACAGGGCTGCACCAAGGATATACTTCAAGATTCTCATAAGTTGTTATTTTTTGTTACCCCAAAGATAAATAAAAAAGGTCACTCGCATGGCGAATGACCTTTTTTTGATTTATGCTTTATGCTTTCACTTGTCAAGCTGGTTGTACTCGGCGTTGAGGCCATCCAGAATCTCGGCTGTGATGTCAAGTGCCTGGTCTGAGAACAGCATGCTGGCCTTGTTGATGATGAGATTGTAGCCGTGAGTCTTGTTGTATTTCTTGATGTAGGTGTCAACAGCCTCACCTATCTTCTGTGAGTTTGCTGCACTCTCGTTCTCAAGCTCCTGGCTGTATTTCTGAGCCTTCTCTTCAAGACTCTGCTGCCTGCGGCCTATGCGGTTGTACTCGGCATTCTGGCGCTCGGCCGATGAGAACACCTGCATCTCAACCTTTCTGTTGAAATCCTTGATGTCCTGCTCTATCTTGTTCCTCTCTTCTGTGAGTACCAGAGAGTAATTCTCCTGCTTGCGGAAAATCTCCTCGGCCAGATCCTGATAGAATGCATAGTTGGCAAGGAGTGAATCTACATCAATCACTGCAATCTGAAGTCCGGAAACTGCAACGGGGGCGGTTTCCTGCTGGGCATCGTCATTAGTGGCGTTCTGCTGTTTGCACTGGCAGAAACCAAGAATCATTGCTGATGAAAGAACAACTGTAGAAACGGACTTGATATTCATATAGCTCTTTTTAATTGTTTGCTTTTTCTTTTACGGCCATAGGATTGCTCTTCTGTGCCTGTCTGTCCTGTGATTCAACGCACCCTATACCGCGCTTTCTCATTGCCGGGTTGCTCCCTACGTGTATGTTGGGGAACTTTCCGTTCTTCTTGAGCAGTATGTTTACTGACAGCAACGCAACTGCAGCAAGAAGGAGAATGGCAACTGTAAGAAACGTTTTCCACATAGGACGTGCGAAGTTATGGATTTTAGTTGAATTAATAGTAAGAATAATGTATTTTTGAAGTTGTTAAGAATTAGTCATAGTTTATAAGAATTTAGAATATGGAGAAGATTGACTGGTCCAAGAGAGTCATGGACTTTTTCCTTGAGATATGCAAAATCCCGCGTCCATCGGGCCGTGAGGAGAAGATGGGTGAGTATCTTATGGCTTTTGCAGCCACACGTGGGCTTGCCGCAAAGAAAGATGAAGTAGGCAACGTGCTGATTTCCAAACCCGCCAGCCCCGGATTTGAGGGCCGTCAGACAGTGATTCTGCAGGCTCATCAGGACATGGTGTGCGAGAAGGATGCCACCCTGGAACACGATTTCATGACCCAGCCCATTGAGACCTACGTCGAGGACGGCTGGCTCAAGGCACGCGGCACGACTCTTGGGGCCGATGACGGTATGGGTATAGCCATGGCTCTGGCCATTCTGGACAGCAAGGAGATTGAACATGGTCCTGTAGAGTGCCTCTTTACCGTATCTGAGGAGACAGGTCTGACCGGTGCCGAGAACCTCAAACCCGGCATGATGAACGGTAAGATCCTGATCAATCTTGACTCGGAGGATGAGGGTGAGATTTTCATCGGTTGCGCCGGCGGAATCAACACCAGCGTTGAGTTCGATTACAAGCCTGAGGCTGTTCCTGCAGGGTATTTCTTCCTGCGCGTGGGCGTTGACAAATTCCACGGCGGCCACTCGGGTGATGATATACACAAGGGTTTTGCCAATGCCAATAAGATTCTGGCACGCTTCCTTAATACCGCTCTTGAGAAGTATGATCTCCGTCTGGTTTCCATCAGCGGCGGTAACCTTCACAATGCAATTCCTCGTGATGCTGAGGCTGTGATTGCAGTTCCGTTTGCCGATCGTGAGAAGATTCGCATTGACTTCAACGTGTTTGCATCGGAAATACAGGATGAATATCACGTTACCGAGACCGAGGCCAAGTTCTATATGGAGAGCACCGATGCAGTTGCAACATGCATTGAGACGGCTGTGGCCCGCAATATCATACGTTCCGTATTTGCTGTGTTCAACGGCGTTTACGCTATGAGCATGGATGTTCCGGGACTGGTTGAGACTTCATCGAACCTGGCGCGTATCCGCACCGAGGAGGGTAAGGTTACCATGCTGGCAAGCCAGCGCAGTTCGGTCGAATCAGGCAAATATGCAGTGCAGGCGACTCTTGCAGCCTGCTTCCGTCTGGCCGGCGCCAAGGTGACTAGCAACGACGGCTATCCCGGCTGGGCTCCCAATCCCAAATCGGAACTGCTGGACATATCGGTCCGCACCTATAAGGAACTGTTCGGACATGATCCCAAGGTCAAGGCTATCCACGCCGGCCTGGAGTGCGGCCTGTTCCTTACCTCTTACCCCGATCTGGACATGATCTCCATCGGCCCGACCCTGCGTGGCGTACACTCACCCTCGGAGCGTCTGGAACTAGCCACCGTCCCGATGGTCTTTGATCACCTCCTTGCCATCTTGCGCAATATCCCTGAATAAGTTATGGAGCGAAGCATAGAATATCTGCAGCTGCTGGCCAAGAGTTTTCCGTCCATTGCGGCTGCATCGACCGAAATCATAAACCTTGAGGCTATACTGAACCTGCCCAAGGGTACTGAGCATTTTGTGACCGATATCCACGGCGAGTACGATGCGTTTGATTACGTGTTGCGCTCGGCATCGGGCGTTATCCAGCAGAAGATAGACGCTGTTTTCGGCGATGAGCTGAGCCTGGAGGATAAGCGTAGCCTAAGCGCCCTGATAAGTTACCCGGAAGCAAAACTCCGCGTGCTCAAGGCTGAGAACGAGAACCTTGACGAGTGGTATAAGGTTACTCTGATGCAGATGATTGCCGTGCTTACTCGAGTATCATCCCGATACACGCGCTCCAAGGTTCGCAAGGCCCTGCCTAAGGACTATGCTTACATAATCGAGGAGCTCATGCATGAGACCCGCGGTACGTTCCTGTCCAAGCACAACTACCTGAAGGCAATCGTCGACACCATCGTTTCGACCGGCCGTGCCAGCCATTTCATTACGGCCATAGCCGATGTAACCCGCGATTTGGTTATTGATCAGCTCCATATAATTGGCGATATCTACGACCGCGGTCCCGGCGCTCACCGCATAATGGACATGCTCTGCAACTACCGCGATTTTGATATCCAGTGGGGTAACCATGACGTAGTATGGATGGGCGCAGCCAGTGGAAGCGCAGCCTGCGTTGCAAACGTGGTTCGTAACAGTCTCAAGTACTCCGATATGGGCACGCTTGAGGATGGTTACGGCATCAACCTGCTGCCGCTGGCCACATTCGCAATGGAGACCTACGCCGATGATCCATGCACGCTGTTCAATCCCGTCAAGTCCGATGACACTCCCGCCGATGTGCCTCCCACACGCCTTATGGCTCAGATGCACAAGGCAATTGCCATCATCCAGTTCAAGCTTGAGGCAGCAGTGATTGCGCGCCATCCGGAGTTCCATATGGAGCATCGCAACCTGCTTGACAAGATGAACCTTAAGCGTGGTGTGATAACAATTGCCGGTCACGAATACAAGTTGCTTGATACCAACTTCCCCACCATAGATCCTAAGGATCCGTATCGTCTTACATCGGCCGAACAGAACGTCATTGATCGTCTGGTGCATAGCTTTACAAACAGCAAGGCACTGGCACGCCACATGGAGTGCCTCTTTGCGCATGGATCGCTCTATCTGGTGCATAACAACAATCTGCTGTATCACGGAAGTGTGCCCTTGAATGAGGACGGTACCTTTGCCACAATGCAGATTCAGGGTGTTGAGTACAAGGGCAAGGAACTGTTTGACACCATTGAGAAACTGGTGCGTACCGCCTATTTCTCGACCGATAACGACGAGTTCAAGGAGTACGGCAAGGACCTGTTCTGGTATCTGTGGTGCGGTCCCGTTTCACCTCCCTTTGACAAGCAGTGCATGGCAACGTTTGAGCGCTATTTCATTGCAGACAAGGAGACTCATGAGGAGAAGAAGGGCAACTATTATACGCTCAAGAACCGCCGTGACATCTGCGAGATGATACTGCGCGAGTTCGGCATTACCGACATGGAGCATGCCCACATCATAAACGGCCACATCCCCGTCAAGGCAGCCAGTGGCGAAAGTCCCATCAAGGCCGACGGCCGACTCCTTGTAATTGACGGCGGATTCTCCAAGGTATATCACGAGACCACAGGAATTGCCGGCTACACCCTGATTTACAACTCCCACGGAATGCGTCTGGTGCGTCACCATCCGTTTGAGTCAATTCATAAGTCTGTGTCTGAAGGTATGGATGTGATTGCCGCCACCCAGGTTGTAGAGTACTCAGACCAGCAGATCCTGGTGCGCGACACCGATAAGGGCAAGCGCCTCATGGCTCGTGTTGAGGACCTCAAAGCCCTCCTCCAGGCCTACCGTACCGGCCTCATCCGCAATTAAAATAGTACAATTGGGGTCTGACCCCTTTTGTATCATTTTACAGCACGCCCTTGGAGGAGGGGAGAGTGTAGTTCCAGATGTCGCGGCGCACTGCGGCTTTGAGGGCGCGGGCAAAGGCCTTGAAGATGGCCTCTATCTTGTGGTGCTCGTTGTCGCCCTGGGCCTGGATGTTCAGGTTCATTGCGGCGGCGTCGCTCAGGGACTTGAAGAAGTGCAGGAACATCTCGGTGGGCATTTCGCCAATCTTTTCGCGCTTGAATTCGGCGTTCCAGACCAGCCAGCTGCGGCCTCCAAAGTCAAGCACTACCTGTGCCATGCAGTCATCCATGGGCAGGGCGTAGCCGTAGCGCTCTATGCCGCGCTTGTCGCCCAGAGCCTTGCGGATGCACTCGCCGAGTACGATTCCGGTATCTTCTATTGTGTGGTGCTCGTCAACATAAAGGTCACCCTTTACCTTGATGGTCAGGTCCATACCTCCGTGACGGCCAATCTGCTCGAGCATGTGGTCAAAGAATCCCAGGCCGGTGCTGATATCGCACTTACCTGTGCCGTCCACGTTGAGTTCAACCAGTATGTCTGTCTCTTTTGTGGCTCTGTGGGCCGATGCGCGGCGCTCGCCTGCAAATACGAATTCTGCAATCTTCCACCAGTCGCGGCTTGCAAATGCGCAAACGGACTTGAGTTCGTCCGATAAGCCATCGGCACTGTTCTGAAGCAGGATAGCGCGGCATCCCAGATTGCGGGCCAGCTCCACATCGGTGGCGCGGTCACCAATCACGTAGCTGGCACTGAGGTCGTACTCATCGGTCATGTATTTGCCGAACATACCGGTGCCGGGCTTGCGGGTTGGGGCGTTGTCTTCAGGGAAGTGCGGGTCTATGAGTATGTCATCGAACTCCACGCCTTCGCCCTTAAGAGTATTCAGGATGAAGTTGTGAGTGGGGTAGAAGTCCTTTTCGGGGTACGACGGGGTGCCCAGACCGTCCTGGTTGCTGGCCATCACAAACTCAAAGTCGGTGTGGCTGCGCAGGAATGAGAGACTGCGGAATACTCCGGGTACGAACTCAAGCTTTTCGAAGCTGTCAAGCTGCTCGTCGGACGGCTCAACTATGATTGTTCCGTCACGATCTATGAATAGGACTCTTTTGCTCATATCTGCGAATTTACTTAAAAGATTTGAGAGCTTCTAATAATGCGTTGTTTTCAGGTGCGGTGCCGATGGTAACGCGCAGACTGTTACCGCACAGGGCGATCTTGCTGCGGTTGCGCACGATTATTCCCTGGTCAACCAGGTAGTTGTAGGTGGCGGCTGCATCCTTCACACGGGCCAGGAAGAAGTTGGCATCCGATGGATATACCTTGATGCAGCAACTGAGCTTTGCGAATTCGGCCATCAGGCGGGTGCGCTCTTTGAGGATTGACTCAACCCAACCCTTTACGCGGTCATACTGCATTACCTCCTCCATAGCGCGTTTCTGCGTGAGCAGGTTGATGTTGTAGGGATACTTGACCTTGTTCATGATGCCTATAATCTCAGGCTGAGCGAATGCCATTCCCAGACGGATTCCGGCCATTCCCCATGCTTTGGAGAAGGTTTGGAGCACAATCAGGTTGGGGCGGCTATCAAGCTGACGCAGATATGACGGAACGCCTGCAAAATCAACGTAAGCCTCATCCACAATCACGATTCCGTCAAATGAGTCTAGGACCTTGTCAATAACCTTACGGTCTATGTTGTTGCCGCTTGGGTTGTTGGGCGTGCAGAAGAACACCAGCTTGGTGTTGGCGTCAATTGCAGCAAGGATCTTGTCGGCGCTGGGTTGGAAGTTCTCATCCATGAGCACGCGGCGGTATTCAACGTCGTTGATATCGGCGCAGACTCCGTACATGCCGTAGGTGGGCTCTATGGCCACAGCGTTGTCCTTGCCCGGTGTGCAGAATATGCGGTACATCAGGTCAATGGCTTCGTCGCTGCCGTTGCCAAAGAAAATGGTGTCGGCCGGAACGCCCTTGATCTTTGAGATGCGGGTCTTGAGATCGCGCTGCAACGGGTCAGGGTAGCGGTTTACCGGGTCGTTGTACGGGTTCTCATTGGCATCCAGGAACACCTTGGCGTCCTTGCCCTGGTACTCGTCACGGGCCGATGTGTACGGGCTCAGCGACCATATGTTGGGTCTTACAAGTTCTTGTAGAGTTTTCATAATTCTTTCAATCGCACTGTTACTGCGTTCTTGTGTGCATCCAGATACTCGCCGGCAGCCATGGTCTCAATTACGGGACCAAGTGAGCGAAGGCCGTCTTGTGTGAGCTCCTGGAATGTTATCTTACGCATGAAACTGTCAATATTCACGCCTGAGTATGCCTTGGCATAACCGCTTGTGGGCAGTGTGTGGTTGGTGCCTGATGCATAATCGCCGGCACTCTCGGGTGACCAGGGGCCGATGAACACTGAACCTGCGTTGACTACACGCTCAGCCAACTGACCTGCGTTTGTGGTCTGGATAATCAGGTGCTCAGGGGCGTACTCATTGGTCATCTCTATTATCTCATCGTCGTTGCGGAGCAGGATCATACGGCTGTTGCCCAGTGCGGCCTCAGCAATCTCGTTGCGGGGCAGGAGGGCTACCTGACGGTCAACCTCGGCCTGCACCTTATCGATGAATTCTGCCGATGTGGTGAGTAGGATTACCTGGCTGTCGCGTCCGTGTTCGGCCTGTGAAAGCAAATCGGCTGCAACGAATGCGGGATTTGCGTTTGCATCGGCTATAACCTCAACCTCCGACGGGCCGGCGGGCATATCAATGGCGACATCCTTAAGGGATACTATCTGCTTGGCGGCGGTAACGTAGGGGTTGCCGGGGCCGAATATCTTGGATACCTTGGGTACGCTCTCGGTGCCGTATGCCATTGCGGCGATGGCCTGTGATCCGCCCAGTTTGAAGAAACGGTTCACGCCTGCAACCTGTGCGGCGTAGAGTATGGCGGGGTTGACCTTTCCGTCACGTCCCGGAGGAGTGCACAGGACAATCTCCGAGCAGCCTGCTGTGCGGGCGGGAATGGCCAGCATCAGCACTGTCGAGAACAGAGGTGCTGTGCCGCCTGGGATATATAGGCCCACTTTGGTGATAGGCACTGCCTTCTGCCAGCAGGTTACGCCAGGAGTTGTCTCAACCTTGCTCAGTGAGGGCAACTGGGACTCGTGGAACTTGCGTATGTTCACGGCGGCGCGGTCAATTGCATCGCGCAGTCCGGCGGGTACAAGTGCTGCAGCCTCGTCAAGTTCAGCCTGGCTTACGGCCAGTGAATCAAGCTGTACCTTGTCAAACTGGAGCTCGTAGTCCTTAAGCGCCTTGTCACCGCCTTTGCGTACTGTGTCAAGCACGGTCTGGACTCGCTCGTAGAGGCCCTCTACGCTCAATGCGGGACGGGAGAGCAACTCTTTCCACTCGGACTTTTGCGGGTATTTTACAATTTTCATTTCCTTTCTTTTTTCAAAAATGGTACAATTGGGGTCTGACCCCTTTTGTATCATTTTGCTCACAATATCATCTTTTCAATGGGGAGAACCAAAATGCCTTCTGCACCGGCGGCCTTGAGCTTGCCTATGATTTCCCAGAAACGTTTCTCATCCAATACGGTGTGAACGGAGCTCCAGCCCTTGGTTGCAAGAGGCATTACCGTGGGGCTCTTTATACCGGGGAGCTCGGCCAGAACCTCGCTCATACGGTCATCAGGGACGTTCATCATTATGTATTTCTTGCCCTGGGCGGCCTTGACTGCATCAAAGCGGAACAGGAGCTCCTCGAGGATGGCTTTCTTATCGGCATCCATCTTGGGGTTGCCAATCAGAAGGGCCTCGGACTGCATCACAATCTCAACTTCACGCAGATTGTTGCTTACCAGTGTCGAGCCTGAGCTTACTATGTCGAATATGGCATCGGCCAGACCTATACCCGGAGCAATCTCAACGGAGCCGGTGATTACGTGGATATCGGCCTTGATTCCCTTCTCCTTGAGGAATGATTTGAGGATTCCGGGGTAGGAGGTAGCGATCTTCTTGCCGTTGAACCACTCCAGACCTTTATAATCGATGGCTTTTGGGATGGCAAGTGACAGACGGCAGCGGCTGAATCCAAGACGCTTGATGATATCGGCCTTCTCGGCGCGCTCCACAAACTCGTTCTCACCCACGATACCTACATCGGCCACACCTCCGGCAACTGACTGCGGAATGTCATCGTCACGCAGGAACAGGACCTCGACCGGGAAGTTTCCGGCCTGAACCAGAAGGGTGCGCTTGGATACTCCCAGGCTGATGCCTGACTCCTGAAGCAACTCCATTGTCTCGTCGTATAAACGACCTTTAGACTGTACAGCTATTCTCAACATATCGTAAATTGTTTTAAATCTTGTAATTAAAAAGAGGCTCACCGTTTACCGGCAAGCCTCTTGTATATTTATACACCAATTATAGCCTACCGATCAGGATCTGCAGGTATGATGATGGTGATATGATACTGTATAACTTTTCATTTCGCCTGCAAAGATATGCCCATTTTTTATATTATGCAAGCCAAGCCGCGTTTTTGTGATTTTGTCACCTTATAGAAAAGGTGTATCTTTGCAGTGATATTTAATTTTAGTCGCTTGATAGCGCGACGTTTGCAATGCAGGAAACAAAATACAACGGGCCTGAAATGAACGCTAAGAAGTTGATCATACTTCTTTCTGCCGCAGCCCTGATACTTATCCTTTTCCTCACCAGAACGCGATGCACAAGTCCGTCTGAAACGATTGAGGAGGAAATCGAAGCTCCCGCAGAAGAGCAATTTATCTACATTTCCCCATTTGATTCGTTGTTCCGCCTTTATGCTGACACTGTATGTGACTGGAAGATGCTGGCTTCAATAGCATACGTGGAGTCCAAGTTTGACACTGCCGCACGCTCACACAGGGGTGCGCAGGGACTTATGCAGATAATGCCGGCCACCTACAGGCACACATTGGCCAAGATGGGCGTTCCCGATACGATGGCGCAGAACGTAGAGCTTGACATCAGGGTGGCTGTCCGATATATGGACGAACTGAGCAAGCTGTTCAGCTTCATAAACGATAACGAGAGAATCAATTACATACTGGGTAGTTACAACGGCGGATCGAACCACATATTCGACGCGATGCGCATTGCCCGCAAGAATGGAGTGAACCGTTATAACTGGAACAGTCTGACTCCGGTCCTGACATCCTTATCGGACCCCGAGGTCTATAATGACAGCGTGTGCCAGTACGGGCAGTTTGATGCTACTGAGACACTGCAATATGTGAGAAAAGTAAAAAGAAAATACAATGAATACAGAAGTCTTGAGCTGATGTTCAGGGCCGCCGAGAAAATTGCTGCAAACGAACAATGAGATATATTATTACGATAGACCAGCGCACATCATCATCCAAAGCGCTGCTTTTTGATGAGAAACTCAATCTGATAGACCATAGGATAATCCCTCACAAAGTCAACCATCCCCGCGAGGATTGGGTAGAGGCCGATGCTGAGGAGATATACGTCAATACCGTGGCTGCCATCAAGCAGTTGGAACTCCCTTCATTTGAGGACAATGAGTTCTCCATTTCAATGGTCAACCAACGCGAGACAGTGGTTGTCTGGGATAAGAATACCGGCAAGCCTGTTTATCCCGCCATCATGTGGCAGTGCCGTCGCGGTGCCGCATTCTGCCAGGAGCTCATAGACAAGGGTTACGAGGCAACCATCAAGGAGCGTACGGGCCTTATTCCCGATACATATTTCTCCGGAAGCGGAGTGAAATGGATCCTTGACAATATCCAAAGCGTGAGGGAGCGTGCCGAGAAGGGCGATATCCTGATGGGTACCATAGATACATGGCTCATCTGGAAACTGACCGGAGGCAAGGAGCATGTTACTGATTACTCAAACGCGTCACGTACGCTGCTTTTCAATATAAATGACCTGGAGTGGGATCCCGATATCCTGAGGGTATTTACCATTCCTACTCAGATGCTTCCTGAGACCAAGCCGTCAGACAGTGTGTTCGGTGAGACCGATGTCGAGGGCCTGCTGCCCAAACCCGTGCAGATTGCCGGAGTATTGGGTAATTCACATGGAGCTCTGGTGGGTCAGCTCTGCTTTGAGCCGGGTGAGGGTAAGACCACATACGGTACGGGCTCATCGGTCATGTTCAATGTGGGCGAGAAACCGGTGGCCGCACCAAACGGAATGGTCTGTTCCGTAGGTTACTCCATGTTTGACCATAACTACTACGTGGTTGAGGGTCATGTGCATTCATCGGGTGCCGTGCTGGACTGGATTACCGATAATCTGCGTCTGGTTGATTCAACTGAGGACACTCAGACTCTTGCCCGCAGCGTTAACAGTAACGGAGGCGTCTATTTCGTGCCGGCTTTCAACGGACTGGGCTCACCATGGTGGGTTCCTGAAGCCAAGGCCATGATTACGGGTATTACCATGCAGGCTACACGCGCCCATGTGGTTCGTGCCGCTCTTGAATCAATAGCATATCAGGTGGCCGATGTGGTGGAACTGGCCATGCGAGACCTGACCACTCCGCTGCGTGAACTCTGCATTGACGGAGAGTCTGCCAGAAATGATTTCCTGATGCAGTTCCAGGCCGATATTCTGGGCTTCCCGGTAAAACGTCTGGGTCTGGAGGAGGCATCGGGTCTGGGATCGGCCATACTTAACTGCTGTGCCTGCGGAATCTATACTTCAGTTCAGCAGATCAAGGAGGTTCGTAAGATCAGTGAGATTTGTATTCCTGAGATGAAGCCTGATGAAAGGATAAAGAACCGTCAGGGCTGGCTGCAGGCCGTTCACGCCGTGATGCTTTCCAGCAAGCACTAGAAAAATGATACAAAAGGGGTCTGACCCCAATTGTATCATTTTCAGATTTTGAAGGCGCGGGCGATTTCGCGTTTATCTTCGTTTTCCTTTATTGATTGGCGCTTGTCATACTCGTGCTTGCCCTTGGCCAGCGCGATGACCAGTTTTGCCAGTCCTTTGTCGCCTATAAAGAGGCGGGTGGGGACGATGGTGAAGCCGGGATTTTTGCTCTCGGCGGCCAGTTTGCGCAGCTCTTTCTTGGTGAGCAGGAGTTTGCGGTCACGCTTGGTCTCGTGATTGTTGTAGGAGCCGAACGAATATTGTGCTATGTGCATGCCCTTTACCCATAGCTCACCGTTGATGAATGTGCAGTAACTGTCACCCAGGCTGGCTTTTGAGTCACGGATGGACTTGATCTCAGTTCCCGTGAGTACAATGCCGGCAGTCCAGGTTTCAATCAGCTCGTAGTCAAACGATGCCCGCTTGTTCTTTATGTTTACGCTCTTGGACGCTGTGCGTTTGGCCATTTGGAAATATCAGAAATCAATTGGTATCGTGACCGGATCTGTGGGCAGATTTGGACCGGGTTGCAGGAATTTGTTATCCTTGGTCTTGGAATTCATGGCGCGGAGTGTATCCGGAGTGGCAATCGTTACGACGATCCTTTTGGCGGCCACCCTGTCAATACGGGCCAGGATGGTATCGCGAAGTACTTGCTCAGCATGGTTGGCGGCACTGTCCCTTATTGATGACAGGTCCAGACTCAACAATGTCTGTGTGTAGTCAGGATTGATGCTGACATCACAGGTAGGTATGTCGGAATAGAGACGCAGGAACAGAGTGTCGTTACTTATTTTATAGGGGTACAGCTTGAACTCTGCCTTGTCCGTGGCATTCGGCACAAAATAGGTGGGTGCCACATTGACGATATGACCTTCGGCCCAGACAGACGGGTAGACGTACTCGGTATAGCTGTCATCCCGGGACAGTATGTCACGCGTCAGGTTGTACTTGGCAAAATAATAATAGTAATTGAGGTCGTTGGACGGCTTCTGGCCTACGACTCTGGTGTTGTCAATCTTCTTGAAACCGTTCAGGGTTATGGTGTTGTTGTTGAGGCTGCCTACGGCATCAAGCGTGAACCACACCTTGACGTGGAGACCGTCTGTGAGTCCTGCGCTGACGGCATCGGCTGTATCCCTGAAGTTGGACGGGAAGAAGAGTTCATGGTCATAATCGGTATAAAATCCTACACGTCCATCCTTATAAACGACGGTAGCCACCCTGAAGAAGTTCTCGGAAAGGGTAGAGGGTTCAAGGGGATCACATGCCTGGATAAAAAGGACCGATGTGATGCAGGCTGCAAAAGCCGCGCGTAATATGTTTCTTTTCATAATGTCGTGCTGTAATTTTCAGTTGCAAATTTATTAAAGATAACATAAGTAATATCGGGATAAGACGGAAAAAAGATTAATTTTGCGGCTGATTAAGAAATCAGTTTTTAAAAAACCATATTCCATTTATGATTTACTCAAAAGAAGTTGAAAACATGTGCGTGGTCCAGAAAGGTCCCAAGCACGG
>Ga0310690_10004224_pt1 | contig 20614 bp, 14 predicted proteins | sample AusTroGonzalo_MG_2_FD_207661 | JGI IMG/M metagenome (GOLD analysis project Ga0310690, IMG submission 207661) | Bovine rumen microbial communities from tropical cattle in Woodstock, Queensland, Australia - Gonzalo_04 (v2) (version 2) | ecosystem: Host-associated > Mammals > Digestive system >...
TCCTGCATCTTGCCGATGGCTTTTTTCTGGAACTCGGCATCACCGACGGCGAGGACTTCATCAACAACGAGGATTTCGGGTTCCAAGAAAGCGGCCACCGCAAAACCCAAACGGACTGTCATGCCGCTCGAATAGCGCTTTACAGGGGTGTCAATATAGCGTTCGCAGCCGGAAAAGTCGATTATCTCGTCCAGTTTCGCCTGAATCTCTTTTCTGGTCATGCCGAGGATAGCACCGTTCATGAAGATATTCTCACGGCCGGTCATCTCGCCGTGGAAACCAGTGCCGACCTCAAGCAGAGAGCCGATACGCCCGTGGGCGCGGATGGTGCCCGTAGTGGGACCCGTGACACGGGAAAGGAGTTTGAGGAGAGTTGATTTGCCGGCACCGTTCTTGCCGATAATGCCTACAACATCACCCTGCTCCACCTTGAAGTCAATATCACGTAACGCCCAGACATACTCGGAGTTACCCTTTGTCGCGCGGTCGTTGGTCTCACCGATTTTCAGATACGGATCCTCCTTGTGGAGAACGTTGGTAATCCAAAAACGGCGTATGTCGTGCGCAAGAGTCCTTGTGGAGACCAGTCCAAGACGATATTGCTTGCTTACATGTTCAAATTCTATTGCGTTTGCCATATATAAAATGGTGTCTTATCAAATGGTGTCTATGAAATATTTCTGTTTGCGGTTGAAGAGAGCAATGCCAATCAGGAGAAGGACAAACATGCAGGCAATGCTGTAAGCCAGCGAAGTCCAACTGAACGAACCTGCACCATAAGCCCCATATTTGAATGTCTCTATCAGAGCCGTTATCGGGTTAAGAAGCATGAGTTTGTGCAGTGTCGGATTGGTGACATAGCTCAACGGATAAACAATGGGAGTCGCATACATCCACAGCGAAACGAAAACGCCAAAGAAGTTGTTCAAGTCGCGGTACTTGGTTGTGAGAGAAGAAACAAACAATCCGAGTCCGAGGGCGATGCCCGCCAACGTAAGGACAATGACCGGGAAGAGAAGCAGATACCAGTTCGGACGCAAATGAACTCCCTGAAAAGCGAAGAGCAGATAGACCATCACGAAAGTCCCAAGCTGCAAGGAAAAACGGAACAACTTGGACAAAACAACCGACACCGGCGAGACAAGCCGCGGGAAATAAACCTTGCCGTAAAGCCCTGCATTCGTGGAGAATGTGGAAGCAACGGCTGTCAAGCATGCGGAGAAATACTCCCACAGACAGATGCCGCTCAAATAGAAGACAGGCTGCGGCACATCGTCAGTGGGAATACCGGCAATGCGCCCAAAGACCACGATATACATGACCATCGAGAAAATCGGCGATATGAAATACCAACCGAAACCAAAAACCGTCTGCTTGAACTGCACCGTCAAATCACGCTTGATGAAAAGCCAGATGAGATATTTCTTCTGCCACAACTCACGCAAGCCCAGCCCCCGCGAATAGGTGTCAGGAGAAATTATAGTGTTCCAATATGTATCTTTGTTTCTTGCCATTTGTCTGCATATATCTCATACAGTGTCCATAAACGACTTCTGCACCTTGTTGAACATCACCAACCCCACAAGCAACAGCACCAACGTCATCAAGCAACTATATCCGAGCCAGAGCCACGAGAACTGCCCCTGCCCGAGCAAAGAGAACTTAATCGCCTCCATGACCGGAGTGACAGGATTGAGCGACATGGCAAGATGAAGTTTTTCATTAGTGACCATGCTCATCGGATAAATGACCGGCGTAACATAGACCCAAAGCGAGATTACCTTACCCAAAATAATCTGCAAGTCGCGGTATTTGGTTGTCATTGAAGAGAAAATCATACCAAAGCCCACAGACATCATCGCCAAAATGAACATGAGCAACGGGAACAGGACTACCTGCCAATGAATATGCAACTCCGTGCCTGTAGCGGCATAATAGATGTAGAAAACCGCGAAAATCGCCAACTGGATGGCAAAGGCAAGCAGATTGACCGTAACAGCCACCAAAGGCATTATTATGCGTGGGAAATAGACCTTTCCGAAGATGTCAGCATTGGTGACAAAAGAGTTGGAAGTAGAGTTAAGACACGAGGCAAAATACCCCCACACTGAGATGCCAAGCAGATAGAAAAGCACAGGCGGTACACCGTCGGTAGGGATATTGGCTATGCCGCCAAACACCGTGACATAAACAATGACCGAAAGAACCGGCGTAATAATGAACCACAACGGACCGAGGACGGTCTGCTTGTAGGCGGTGCGGAAAGCACGCTGCACAAAGAGGACATACATGTCACGATAACGCCAAATTTCGCGCCAGTCAAGGGTCAAGAGGCGGTCTTTCGGCGTTATGACCGTATTCCAATATGATTTCATTCCTGCCATTCCAGATACCATTCTGCCTATTATTTTCCAAAGAGCGTGCAAAGTTATAAAAAAAAATGCACATAAACAAATAAAAAAGACAAATAAATAAAAACGTCACAACGAGATGACAACAAAAGTCTCCTATATTCATTGCAAAAATGGTTGGCGAGACACGCCTTGGCACACCAAGTTTTGCAGACAACAAAAAAAAATTTTCCGACAATCCACACATCAGCCGCAGTTTCCCAAGAGTTTCCACCTCTGGCGGGAGATGCTCAAAGAGCTGTAATAAAAGCAGGGTCAAGATAATCCCGCTCAAGGATATCCACCGCCTGCACATCCTGCGGAGAAAGCGCCTCCTGCGAGGAGCACATCAAGGCAAACATACGCCGCATCAGACCGGCCGTATCCGTCACCTGCTCCTGCCGCCCCGCACAGACAGCCCCCTCCAACAGAACGGTCTTCAGGTTGGCCACACGCTGGCGCACCGACTCCACCCCGTGCTTCGCCAGTTTCTCGCGCGAAGGAGTGATAGCCTGCTGAAGAGCCGCAAAATCCACATCCCAGAGCATGGTGCCATGGACAATAGTCCCCGTAGGAAGCGCGTAACAGGCATTGCCACTGACCTTGCGGCCATTCACAAGGATGTCGTTATGCTCGGAAGTGACCGCAGGATAACCGATGGCACGCAACGCCTCCGACACAAAGTCCAGATAATGCAGGAAGACCTCCTCGCTATGCTGTGAAGGCGAGATATAGGACAGCATGAGATTGCCGGTATCGGCATAGACACAGCCCCCCCCGCTCTTGCGTCGGTACATCTGCACGCCATGCTCCTGACACCACGGGACATTGACCTCGTTCTGCATGACCTGATGACGCCCGAAAATGACTGTCGGCGGCACTATCCAGCCGAACAGCAGTTCCTCCTTCACATGCGCCGCAAGATACTCCTCCAATGCAAGATACCAGACCAGACGACGGCCAGAGGGGACAAGAATCTGTTTCATAAATACCAATAATATCCAATAAACAAAATATATCGTCTTACAAGAAAACAACCATCAATACCGCCTTATCCTTCCAGTGAGGTGATGAAACGGCGGAGGCGGGCGGCACCGTCACGGAGGACGTTGTCGTTCAAGGTGAAGGCCAGACGTATATAGCCGTCGAAGGCATCTCCGAAGGAGAGTCCGGGGGTGACCGCTACATGCTCCTGCTCCAGCAAGCGGTCGCAGAAAGTACGCGAGTCAAGCCCAGTCTCGCTGATGTCGGCAAAGAGATAGAAGGTGGCCTCGGGGCGGCGGAAGTGCAGTTTGGGCGTATCTTTGAGCGCGTCCAGCAGCACCTCTCTTCGCGCCCGGAACGCCTCACGTATAGGCAAGGCGTACTGCTCTCTGTGCGTGACGGCCTCCAACGCCGCCCATTGGGACGGAGCCGAGGCGCAGATGACCATATTCTCCTGCATTTTGATAAGCCGCTTGATGAAATGCGGTTCGCTGATGACGCAGCCCACACGCCAGCCGGTCATGGAGAAAATTTTGGAGGCACTGCCGAAAACGACGACGTTGTCGCGGTCACACCAATGTGCGACAGACACAAAGGGTTTATCGAAAGCGAGTTTGGAATAGACCTCATCGGAGAAGAGGCATAGACCATTATTGTGCGCCAATTGCGCTATTGCCTGCAATGTTTCTCTCGGATAGATTGTGCCTGTCGGGTTATTGGGCGAATTGACCACGATGATTTTCGTGCGGTCGGTCACCAAGGAGTGCAGATAGTCGATGTCGGGCAGGAATCCTTCGGTAAAATGATTAGCCATCACCGGTTTGGCGCCACAGAGGAGTACGTTGTTTGGGCATTGCGCCCATGAGGGGCCGATGATGATGACCTCGTCGCCGGGGTTAAGCAGCATACGGAAGGCGAGGTGAATGGCTTCGGTGGCACCGATGGTGATAGCCACATTTTCCGCTGTCAGCGGGAGTCCTGTTTCGCCTGCCATGTCCTCCGCCACCGCTTGGCGCAAAGGGTGAATACCGCCTGCGGGTGTGTAGCGCGTTTTATGTTCACGTATGGCCTTTATTGCCGCCTCGCAGATGCCTTCCGGCGTAGGTATGTCCGGGTCTCCGAGAGTGAAATCCACCACATCGTTGTATAGCTGCGCCTTTTTGAGCAGTTTGCGTCCGAGGGTGCCGCGAATACTCCACGAGAGTTCAGAAAGTTCCATAGTCACCTTATTATATTTATATCCATATTCCGTGTTCCAAAAGAATCCTTATGCTGTGTACCGAACAACCCGTTAATCACCCGATAATCACCCGATAATCACCCGTTTTTATCAGCCACTCATCAGTCGGTCATCGGTCGGTTATCGGTCGGTTATCGGTCGGTGGTACAAAAGCCTCAAAACGGCGGTTCGGGGAGCTGAACACCACAACAGAAGCGGACACGTATGTCGCGGTCGTCCCCGAGATATACATAACGCTGTATGCGGTGTTCCAGCGAATAGCGGTCGTAATTGAGGTAGGAGTCGTCCACCACCAGCGCATCGAACTCATACCCAGACTCGAAAGAGCCGACCCTGCCGAAGAAGGAACCGCCCGCCTTCGTAGCCAGCCAAAAGACCTCGCTGAGCGTGAGATAAGGCACCTTGCCCCCGCTGCGGGCATAATGCAACTTGCTGACCTGCACGGCATACTGCATGACACGCAGCATGGAGAGGTTATGCCCCGCAGAGATATCAGTGCCGAGAGCAACCGATATGCCACTATCAAGGAACATGCGGACAGGCGCAATGCCGGACGCAAGATTGCTGTTGGAAGTCGGACAATGGACGACAGTGACATTGTTCTCCTTTAGGAGGCGTAACTCTTCGCCTGCCGAATAACAGCAGTGCGCCATGAGCGTGGGCGTAGCACCCAACAGTCCGTAACGCAGATAAGCGTCAGCATAACAGGACGACTCCGGCTCAAGCTGCCTAACCCAATCTATCTCCGAGCGGTTCTCGCTGAGATGCGACTGGACAGGCAGCCGCAGTCCGTGCGCCAACTCCCCGAGCTCAGTGAGCATTTCAGGAGTGCATGAGGGGATAAAACGGGGCGTGAGAATGAGCCGCACTTTAGAGGACAAACCGACCGCGCCCTCCGCAGCCGCAGAAGAAACCTCTTCGTAGAACCGACGGACATCACAAGGCGCGTTGCGCAGACTGACGGGACAGTTGCGGTCCATCGCCACCAAGCCGACATACGCACCCATGCCCGCCTCGCGGAAAAGCGACATAAGCAGAACCGTCGCCTCGGGATGGACCGTGGCGAACACACTGCTGCGCATAGTACCCTGCATCCAGAGTTCGTGAACAAAGCGGCGGTAGATACGCTCCGCATACGCCTTATCCACGAACTTCGCCTCTTCCGGAAACGTGTATTTCTCAAGCCACGGCAGCAACTCCTCGTCCAACGCCAAGCCGAGATTGCGGTACTGCGGGGCATGGACATGGAGGTCGTTGAAAGCGGGAATGAGCAGGCGGTCGCCAAAGTCCGTAACCGGCAAATGACGATACTGCTCCGGCAGAGAGGCATAAAGCCCCTCTACCAGCCCGTCGTCCGTGACACAGACATAGCCGCGTTCTATTATCTGAAACGCTTCCGGCGTAGGCGTATGGAGGATATTGGCACGATAGATATTCATCTCACTTCGTGAAGAAAATACTCATGACAAAATAATTGACCACTCCCGCCACAACAATCGACAATATGCCAGCCCACTGCTCACTCATTACCGCCACAAACAGCCACAAGAGAACCATCTGCAAGACATAGTTCACCAGACGTGCCAACAGAAATCCCGTGATATTCTTCCACTTCGGCGTACTTTCAAACACATAGTAGGCCTGCATCAGATAGTTATAGACCATCTCCAACACATAGCCCGCCGTGAACGCCAGCGAAACCCATCCTTCACCTTCCAAGTGCTGCGACCGGAACAGATAAAGAAAAGCAATATAAATCAGGTACTGGATAAGCGCCCCCGAGTTGCCCACAATGACGAACCTCGTCACCGTGCGCGACGTACCACGCAGTCTGTCAGTAAACAGTTTCATAGCAACAAATCAAGCAATGGACGACAGCAGTTCCTCCATAGCAGCGGAAAGACCGTTCACGTCACGACCTCCCGCCGTAGCCATCCACGGCTGTCCGCCACCGCCGCCCTGTATATGCTTCGCGGCGACCTTGATAAGCGCGCCTGCGTTCTTGCCTTCATCGACAAGCGGCTGGCTGAGGAAGAGCGCTATCTGCGGCTTGCCGTCCTGCTCTGTGGCAGCAACAAGCGCGAAACGGCTGTCGGCGAAGTGTCCCCTGAACAAGGGCAGGACGCTGCGTATCATGGCATTGTCGGCCGTGCCTGTCAGCCGCACCACCTGCACGCCGTTGATATTTTCAGCGCGCTGCATGAGCTTGTCGCGGAAGGCTTCCAGCTTCTGCGCCATGAAGTCCTCAACCTGCTTTTTGAGTCCGGCGTTCTCGTCAATGGCCTTGTGTATGGCTCCGGCGAGGTCAGGTGCGTTGTTGAAGAGCGCTCTGAGCGAGACAAGCATGTCCTGCTGTGCGTAGTAGAGTTCGTCGGCTTTGGCCGCCGTGACCGCCTCGATACGGCGTATGCCCGCCGCCACCGAGGTTTCCATGAGGATGCGGACCGAGCCGATACGCCCTGTGGAAGAGACGTGACAGCCTCCGCATAGTTCGATGCTGGGACCGTATTTGATGACGCGCACGTCGTCGCCGTACTTCTCTCCGAAGAGTGCCATCGCGCCCATTGCTTTCGCTTCGGCTATGGGTGTATGGCGGCTTTCTTCGAGGCGGAAGTCACTGCGTATGAGTTCGTTGGCGAGTTGCTCCACGCGCCGGAGTTCCTCGGGCGTTACTTTCTGGAAGTGCGAGAAGTCGAAGCGCAGGCTGTCCGCCGTGACAAGCGAGCCTTTCTGCTCGACATGGTTGCCGAGTACCTGCCGGAGGGCATAGTGGACGATATGCGTGGCTGTGTGGTTGCACATTATGGCCTCGCGTCTGTCCGTATCCACGGCAGCATTGAGTGTGCCGCTGATGTCAACAGGCAGTTCAGCAAGGATATGCACGGGCAATCCGTTCTCTCGCTTGGTGTCCTGCACCCGGACATTGCCGAGCATGCCGGAGTCGCCCACTTCACCGCCCATCTCAGCATAGAAAGGCGTTTTGGTCAAAACAACCTGATAAAAGTCCTTGCCCTTCTGCGTGACTTTGCGGTAACGGAGGACTTCGGTGGGTGTCTCAAGCATATCGTAGCCGACAAACTCAGTATCGCCCTCGCGAAGCACTACCCAGTCTCCCAAATCCTGCTTGTTCGCCTCGCGGCCCATCTGCTTCTGGTGTTCGAGGGCGCGGTTATACTCGTCCTCGTCGGTGGTCATGCCGTTCTCGCGGAGGATGAGTTCCGTGAGGTCGAGCGGGAAGCCGTAAGTGTCCTTGAGTGTGAAGACATCGTTGCCGCTGATGCGTGCTACGCCTGCCTTGCGTGCATCGGCCATGAGCTTGTCAAGCAGGGAGATGCCTTTGTCGAGCGTGCGGAGGAATGCCTCTTCTTCAGCCTTGATGACGGGCGTAATCTGGTGTTCCTGTGCGCGGAGTTCGGGATAGGCTTCTCCCATATCCTCGATGAGCTGCGGCACAAGCCGGTAGAGGAACGCCTCGCGCTGACCGAGGAACGTATAGGCATAACGCACAGCACGGCGCAGGATACGGCGGATGACGTAACCGGCCTTCTCGTTGGAAGGCAGTTGTCCGTCGGCAATGGCGAAGGCGATAGTGCGTATATGGTCGGCAATGACGCGCATGGCAATGTCGGTCTTTTCGTCCTTCCCGTAGGTGCAGGCACACAGAGAACCGATGCGCCGCAACATGGGGCGGAACACGTCGGTGTCGTAGTTGGACTGCTTGCCTTGTATGGTGCGCACAAGCCGCTCGAAGCCCATGCCGGTATCAATGACCTTCATAGGCAGCGTCTCCAGTGAGCCGTCCGCCTTGCGGTTGTACTGCATGAAGACGAGGTTCCAGATTTCAATGACCTGCGGATGGTCCTTGTTCACCAGTTCGCGCCCCGGCACTGCGGCTTTCTCCTCGGCGGAACGGCTGTCCACATGTATCTCGGAACATGGACCGCAGGGCCCCGTGTCGCCCATCTCCCAGAAGTTGTCGTGCTTGTTGCCGTTTAGAATATGGTCGGCGGGCAGGTGCTTCGCCCATATAGCCGCCGCCTCGTCATCACGGGCTATGCCGTCCTCGGCCGAACCTTCGAACACCGTGACATAGAGGTTCTCGGGAGAGAGATGAAGCACATCCACAATATACTCCCACGCGAAGTCTATCGCACCCTGCTTGAAGTAGTCGCCGAAAGACCAGTTGCCGAGCATCTCGAACATAGTGTGGTGGTAGGTGTCGTGTCCGACTTCCTCCAGGTCGTTATGCTTGCCGCTAACGCGCAGGCACTTTTGGCTGTCCGCCACACGCGCATGCTTGACGGGGTCGTTGCCGAGGATGATGCCCTTCCAGGGGTTCATGCCGGCATTGGTGAACATGAGTGTGGGGTCGTCCTTGATAACCATGGGCGCACTGGGGACGACAGTGTGTCCCTGTTTCTGCATGTAGTCCAGAAAGGACTTGCGTATCTCTTTTGCTGTCATCATAATGTCTCTTCTTTTAATGCCTCTTCTTTTATCGGACGCTCGAGACGTCTGTTTTCACGTGGTTCTATTTTGAGCGGGTTTCTGCTTATCTCTTCGTTCTCGCGGCGTGTGCGCAGTATGTCAAGTGCCATGTAGAGCGCATGACGGAAGGACTGCGGGTTGGCCGTGTTCTTGCCTGCGAGGTCGTAGGCTGTGCCGTGGTCGGGCGACGTGCGGACTATGCGCAGACCGGCGGTGAAGTTCACACCGTTCATGTCCAGCGTCTTGAAAGGGATGAGTCCCTGGTCGTGGTACATGGCAAGCACGGCGTCGAAGTGTATGTACTTGCCTGCGCCGAAGAAGCCGTCCGCCGAGTAAGGACCGAAGACGCAGAGGTTCTCCTCCTTGGCTTTTTCGAGGGCGGGGGTGATGACTGTCTGCTCCTCGGTGCCTATCAGCCCGTTGTCCCCCGCATGCGGGTTGAGCGCAAGCACGGCGATACGCGGAGCGCGTATGGAGAAGTCCTGCTGCAAGGTGCTGTTGAGCGTGCGGAGCTTGGCCAATATGCGTTCCTCGGTTATCATCTGCGGCACGCGGCTGACCGGGACATGGTTGCAGACGAGGGCGACACGCATCGCCTCGCTGACCATCATCATCAGGCTGCCACCGTCGTTGGCAAACTGCTGCGTGAGATACTCGGTGTGTCCCGAGAAACGGAAGTTGTCGCTCTGTATGTTCTCCTTGTTGATGGGGGCGGTGAGCAGTATGTCCGCTTTGCCCGCCTTTAGGTCGCGGCATGCCTTCTCCAGACTGGCAAGCGATGCCTGTCCCGCTTCCGGCGTGCTGACACCGAGATTGAGTTTCAGCGTGTCGGGATAGCAGGTGACGAGGTTGAGTCGGCCTTCTTTCGCCTGCCCCGCATCGTCAATGAGGTTGAACTGCAGACTGCGGTACTCCTCGTCGAGGGTCTGCGCATGCTTCTTTGCCACAGCCGCATTGCCATAGACCACAGGAGTGCAAATCTCGCAGATATGCGGGTCGGCAATGCCTTTGAGCAATATTTCATAGCCGACTCCGTTAGGGTCGCCGGCCGTGATGGCTACAATAGGTTTTGTCATATATCGGTTTTGTTATTATTGATTCATTTTATTATGTCCACCACTGACACGCGCACCACCATGTCCTCGTCATGCTTCTGGTTGTCGGCAAGCCACTTCATGAAGTCCTTGTACGGCAGCTGGCGCGGCATAGGCTCCCCCTGCCAGTTCTGCCCCGATGCATGGTCGTTGGCTTTGGTCAGCGTATGCGGCGTAAACACCACATACAATGCGTTATGCTCTGTCTCGTGCTGACAGTTCAGCACATATTCGTCCGCCTTACTGTCGTTGTCCTTGCTAAAGAACATATATTCCCTGCCCGCCTCCACCGTCTGGCAGCCGGTGCCGACATTGCCGTAAGGCAGCAGGCAGTATGCATTCTCCTGCTCGTCCACCAGATAGACGCACAACGCACCATTGACAGGCGACGAGAAGCGCAGGAAGAGATCATCGCCGTTGTCCCATCTGTCTGAGGGGTTCTTGTCTGAAAGATGACGCAGGAAGGCGTATTTTATCTCCGTCTTCGCCACCGACTTGTTGCGGGCACGGCCCTCCACACGCACTTTCACGCGCCAGAAGCCTTTCACATACGACGGTTCTTCCAACACCTTCTCCTCCAGTGTCTCTATCCACTCGCCGTGAACGCTGTTCTCGCTCAATGCGAAATAACTGGATGTCCCGTCGGCTTTGCCGTTCTCCGTCCTGCTGCGCTGCAACGTGGCGTTCACACTGCTCACATCCAACCCGAAATGCTCCTCCATCGCCTTCTGCCGCGCGCGCTCGAAAGCCGTCTTCTTTGCCATCGCCGCAGTCTCCGAAGGGTTGTCGGACACATATTCATATACGGCACTGATGCGCTTTATCTCCGCTTTCTTCTCCGCCATGACGCATACCGCGCACAGCAGAACCAACAGGCTGAATGTAAATAAACGTTTCATTCTTTTTATTCTTTTTACTCTTTATTTAATTTCACATTATTTCATTCACATTATTTCATTCACATTATTTCAGTTTCCATTTCTCCCACTTGTCTGCCACGGGCTGTGCGGGAGTCACGCACGGTGTCTGCGGCTTGTTCGCCACGGCAGAGCGTCGGCTCACCTCGCGGATTACGTTGTCCGACAGTTCCTTCATCGTCACATCGCCCTTAGTGCGCTGTAACTCGCTGAGCAGGAAATAGGTGAACATGCCGTGTCCCTGCTCCTCATAGAAGCCCGCCGTCTCGTCGCCCTGTGCGGCGGCAAAGACCATTGTATTGCCGCGCGGCTCACCGGCACGCACCTTGATAGCCACTCCCTTAGCCTGCGCCACCATCTTGCCGTCGCGCGTGGCGCCCGAGAAGCACGCATCCAACAGCACCGTCACCGACTTGGCAGGCATGTCGCCCAAACGCTGGTACAGGTCGTCCAGTTTGTAGCCGGTCTGCACATAGCGTCCGTCACCGTCCACAGGCAGCAGATATGCCGCCTTGTCCTGTTCGTCGGGAATGCCGTGCCCCGTATAGTAGAATATTACGGATGCATCGCCCTCATATTTGTCGCACACGTTCTTCAGCCACGCCATCGCCAGACGCATGTCGTTGTAGGTGGCGTTCTCATGCACCTTGATGTTCTGTGCGGGGATGCCGAGTGTGCGCTGGCAGTACTTCGCCAGAATGCGCCCATCGTTCAAAGCGAAAGGCACTGCGGCAACCGACTTGTAGTCTTCGTTGGCGACGATGACTACAAACGTATTCTCGTTGGAAGCCCCTGTCTCGGGTATTTTCAAGTCCACCTCCGATTTGCCGACCGCAATCTTCCTTTCGCCGATGGTCTGCTGTCCTTTCGGCGCAGTGGTGCTTCCGGCTGCTGCTATCTCTATCGGGTTGAAGTTATAGTCCACCTGCGCCTGCTCGTATTTGAGAGAAGCCTGATTGGAATAGGTGTAGTGCTTGTTGAGCGCGGGAATAGCAATGTCCAACGAGGCGAGAGCCGGCACGTCGTTCTCAATAAAGAACTTCGGCGTGAGTTTCGCGGATGCCCAGTTCTGCTTGAACGCCCGCGCTTCGCCAATCGGCACCGGCACCAGCATGTTGCCGAATATGGGGTCGGATAGCAGGAACACCTCGTTTTCGGAGTCGTACAGACCTTCCAACTTCACATTGGGCTTCAGTGTAGCCGTATATTTGCGCAGGTAGTCCGCTTCACACTGCTGCGTCAGTTCCTTTATCTTGGCAGCCCGGGTGGTCTCGTTCACGCGCTTCTGCCAGTCCGCCACTTTCTCGAACTCGTCCTTCATCTGCCATTCGTTGATGGCTTTTTCCACTATCGGCTTTGCATAGTCGCTGAAATACACCACCTTGTGTGCTGAAATGCTGATTATGTTCGACTCGTTCTGCTGCGCCTGCGCAAGCATGACCAGCCCTGCAACAAGTGATATGAATAAGACAGATTTCTTCATTGTGTTTTGTGTTATAGGCTGTTTTATTTTTGCTCTTGTGCTTTATTGTCAGTGCCCTTGTGCTTTATTGTCTTTGCACTTATGCGTGCATATTATTATTGAGTGTGCAAAGTTACAACTTTTTTTCATGTTATGCAAATAAATCTTACAACTTTTTTCCGCTTGCGCAAATTCCTCCCGCAAATTTATCCTGCACATTCCTTTATAGTGCCCTTGCGTTGTTGAATAACTGTCCTCCCGCTGTTCTCCCGCTGTTCTCTTGCTGTTGTCTCGCTGTTTTTGCCGACAGTCAGCCGATAGTCAGCCGACGGCTGACCGACAATCAAAGTTAAGATAAAGCCGAGATAAGGCCAAGATGAACCAATGTCAGCCTAAAGTTAGCCCAAGGTTAGCTTAAGGTTAGCTGATTGCTAACGCTGTTGTCTCTTTGCTGTTTTGCCAGTTTAAGGCTGAAGAAGAACCAACCGCAGCCCAAAGGAGGAACGTCTATATTCTGGCAGGAATCCAAATCTATACCATACACAACATTGAGAATCTAAAGATCCGATACAGCCTCCACGAGCATTACGACAATCTGTAGAAGACTCTCCTTCTGGATTAATCTGTGAATCATGACTATATTTGCCACTCTTATCCAGACACCACTCACAAACATTGCCCGACATATCATACAAACCAAGTTCGTTGGGAGACTTGCTGGCGACGGGGTGTGTAGTGTTGCCGCTGTTGGCGTGGCACCACGCTACTTTGTCAATATAGTTGCTGCCTGAGTACTTGTAGTGCTGTGATTTGTTGCCACCTCTTGCTGCAAATTCCCACTGTGCTTCAGTGGGTAAAGAAAAAAACATCTTCCCTAAATGCTGTGACAATAATAAGTTAAGTTTGCCTACAAACTCCCGACAATCATGCCAACTTAGGTAATACATGGGGTAATTGTCGCCAGTGCCATATATTTTATAGTCAACTATAGATCCTTTTGCCATTTGCTTTACGGAAGTTCCCATAACAGTTTTCCATAATTTCTGTGTTACTTCTGTTTGTCCAATGTAGTAAGTCGTAACTGTTACTTGGTGCGATGGAGTATCAGAATCTCTGCATACTTCATCTTGCTTTGCTGTGCAGCCCATGGTGAAGGTGCCACCGTCCACACGGACCATAGTGAACGACACTCCGCCGACGGTGAAAGTGCGTTGCGCCGCCACTTTCTGTGCTACAACTTTGAAGCGGGCTTGGGCTATGTCCCAGTCGGTGCTGTCGGCGAGCAGGTTCCACACTGCTTTTTTGTTGTTTCCGGCAGTGACGCTGCCAATGTCGCCTGTTACGGACTTGGGGTGGAGGTTGTAGGTCCGGCCGCCGTCAGCCGAGAGGAGGAGCGACACGGAGGCTGTCTGGTCGAGGCTGTAGGTGACTTCGACGGTGTTGCCGACTTGCCGTGCCGTGACATTGGTGACTGTCTGCGCAAAGGCCATTGGCGGCAGAAGCATCAGGAGAAGCATACAAATAAGAGTTCTCATAAAAAGCAAGGTTCTCATATATGATTCATAGTTCATTGTTATGCAGCAAAGATTCATAGTTCATTGGTTATGCAGCAGATTGGCAACGGCATACAGGGGGTAGGCCCGCACATTGTCGTAAGAGGAGAAGTTCTCGAGTGAGAGCCTTACACCGTAGTCCCCGTGCTTGAGTTGGAGGAACATTTGCATGCTGCGCATAGTGCCGCGCGTTCCGGCTTTGACTTCAACAGGGACCACGCGTCCGTGAATCTCCGCCAGATAGTCCACTTCGGCGAGTGCGTTTCGCTCTTCGCGCTGCCAATAATACAGCGCTGCCGGAGCATAGGGGGACTGTGCTTTTACTTGTTCCAGCCCGGCAAACACTTCTGCCAGAATTCCTTTGTTCACTACGTCTGCTTCTTTCTCAATCAGCATACTGCTCACATCAAGGTGGAGCATGCGCTGCATAATCCCTGTATCAAGCAGCAGCATTTTCTTGAAATTCTCTTTTGTCTCCGCGCCTAACGGCACGCCGTTGCCGGCGGAGGCAGTGACGGGTATAACGAGCCCTGCCATGCAGAGCATCTGCAAAGCCTCTTTTATCAGTGCAGTCCGCTCCGTGCTTTCAACCCGCGAATAGACGAACTTGCCCGTGTGCTGCTCCGCCACGGAGTAGAGCACCTTTTGCAGGAGCAAGGGGTTGGCGCGGCGGCTGTACTTTTTGAAGTCGTCCATATAAGAGACTATAAGACCGTCAAGCACCTGCTGACACTTAACCAAGTCCTGCCTGCGGCTGTATGATGCCACCACTTCCGGCATGCCCCCTATGAGCATGAACACACGGAGCCACTGCACGGCTTTTTCGTGTACAGGCTCAACGAGCGGCGCTGCAGGTGAGGCATGGCTGATAGCCTCCGCCAATGCTGTCTGTCCGACAGCAGGAAGGAACTCGTTGAAGCACAGGGGGTACATAAAGACAGACTGCACTCGTCCCACCCCAAAAGACGGCAGTTCCGCCAGAGCGAACTCCAGCAAAGAGCCGGCAGCAACCAGGTGAAGTTCGGGAAAGCGCTCGTAAAAATAGCGCAAACTGTTGATGGCCGCAGGGCACGCCTGAATCTCGTCGAGGAAAAGCAATGTTTTTCCTGCGACAACAGGAATGTCAAGCAGCACCCCCAATTGTGCGGCAATCTGCTGTGGCGAAAGGTCCTGTTCAAAGAGGACATGCAATTTCCGCTGCTCGTTCAGGTCGACTTCCGCGTAATAGTCAAACTGCAGTGCCAAATGACGCACGGCACAAGTCTTCCCCACCTGCCGTGCACCACGCAGCAGGAGCGGTTTGCGGTGAATATCGTCTTTCCATTGCCGCAATACGTCGTCTATATGCCTTGAAATATACTCCATTTGCAGACTCTTTTTTGAAATCGGGTGCAAAGGTAATGCTTATTTTCGAAATATCAAAGAGTTACGAGCTTTTTTTGCAAAAATCCAAAGTTATTGGAGGGCAAAAAGTGCAAAAATCCAAAGTTATTGAGGGGTGAAAAGTGCAAAAATCCAAAGTTTATTGCATGTTTATTGCGGGGCAGTTGTGGATTTTGTTGTATAGGAGTTTGTCGGGGTCGTAGGGGCGGCGTTCCTCGTCCTTGTAGCCGAGGGCTATCACACAGAGGACGCTGAGGGAGGAAGGGATGCCGGCAATCTGGCGGATGAGTTCCTCGGCGTTGTCGCGGCCATAGACCTGGCACCAACATGCACCCAGCCCCAAGTCCTCGGCGGCAAGGAGCAGATGCTCGGCGGCAATGGCACCGTCAGCCTGCCATGTGTCGGTGAGCGAGGCATCCACCGCCACCACCACAGCCGCCTGCGCCGTCTCCATCATCTGCGCGCCGTAGGTCTTGCAGCCCGCCATGCGGCGGATGAGGGCAGTGTCCTGCACCACATAGAACTCCCACGGATTGCAGCGTTTAGACGAGGGCGACATGAGCGCACAGCGCAGCATGCTGTCCAGCTTCTCTGCCTCCACCGGCATATCCTTGAACTTGCGTATAGACCGCCTCGAGCGGCACAGTGATTCAAAGTCTTTCATCGTGTCTTTCTTTTTGTAATGAACAACTGTATATGCTTGTCATTTCACGCCGAAGCGGAAGATGGTTGTCGTGCGGTATCTCTCATTCGGACGAAGCAGTGCCGAGGGCCACTCGGGGTGGTTCGGCGTGTCGGGATAACGCTGCGTCTCAAGGCATACCGCCGTGCGACGGCCATACACCTCGCCGCGTTTGCCGCGCACCGTCCCGTCAAGGAAATTGCCCGTATAGACCTGTATGCCGGGCTGGTCGGTCTCCACCGTGAGGCAGATGCCCGTTTCGGGGCAGCACAGTTCGGCTGCACGCACCCTGGCAAGCGACGTGCGGTCTGCCGCACCCGATATGTCGGCTCCGCCAAGCAGGAAATTATGGTCATAGCCGTGTCCGTTGCGCAGCTGCACATCGTCAGCTGCGATGTCGCGCCCTATCGCCTTCGGCGCAGAGAAGAAGTCAAACGGCGTTCCCGCCTGTATGTCAGCCGTCTCGCCTGTAGGGATAAAGGTGTCGTCCACGGGTGTCATACGGCGCGCATTGAGCCAGAGCAGATGGTCGGTGACAGGCTTCGTGCCGTCGCCCGAGAGATTGAAATAAGCATGGTTGGTCATGTTCAGCACTGTCGGAGCGTCGGTAGTGCCGAAATAGTCGATGCGGAGCGTGTTGCCGTCCTCGAGGGTGTAGGTGCAGCCCGCCGTCACCTTGCCCGGGAAGCCGTTGTCGCCGTCCTGCGACACGAGCGTGAGCCGCAGCGTGCGTCCGTCCGGCTGCTCGGCATCGAAGACGCGGTACTGCCAGCCCGTCGGCCCGCCGTGCAGCGTGTGTCCGAAGTTGTTCTGCGGCAGGAGGTACTCCCTGCCGTCAATCTCGATACGCCCGTTCTTTATGCGGTTGGCGTACCGGCCTATGCATGCGCCGAAGTCGGACGACACTGTCACATAGTCGTTAATATTGTCAAAGCCCAGCACCACATCGCGCATCACGCCGTCCTTGTCCGGCACGATAAGGCTCACGATGCGTCCGCCGAAGTTGGTTATCTGCACCTGCATGCCGTTGCTGTTGCGCAGGGTGTAGAGATGGGTGCGGCGACCCTGCACCTGCGCCTCGAAACGCTGTGCATCCGCCGCGATGTCCGTGCGGGAGTCTGTCCCTTGTGCGCGCACAGCGAGATTCGCCTCACGCACCTGTTGTTCGTCGAGTTTCATAATCTTTCTGTCATAAGTCATCAATCCGTTCACTTCGCCTTCCACGTCCGTGGTCTGCGTATATACAGCCGCCGCAAAGCCCTTGCGGACAAGCCCTTCCAGTTGTTTGGCATACTTGACATACTCCGCCGTCACCTCTTCCGACGAGGTGAAGCGTATGTAGCCCCAGTTGCGGTTGTTCCACCACAGGTGTCCGTCCACAGGCCAGCCGATGCCGCCGTATTCGCCCAGCACGTTCACGCGCGCCGTGTCAAAGAGGTACATGTCGGGCTGCGGATAGTTGTGCAGGTCGAGAATGTCGCCGCACGCACGGTGGTTGCCGCCCGAAGCCGCGTTCACGAGCCGCGAGGGGTCGTACTGCTTCGTCCATGCCACCACGTCCTCGGTGTCGAACTGGCCCCACGCCTCGTTGAAGGGCACCCATACGACCACCGAGGGGTGAGAGCGCAGCATGTCCACCACCTCTTTCCACTCGCAGTGGTAGTTGTCACGGCTTTCCGCCGTGCGCTCACGGTCGGTGCCTCCGCCAAAGCTGCGCGGCTCCCACACATTGCCGAGGTCGCCCGAAGGCATGTCCTGCCATACGAGCATACCGAGGCGGTCGCAGTGCCAGTACCAGCGGTCGGGTTCGACCTTGACGTGCTTGCGTATCATGTTGAAGCCGAAGTCTTTGGTCTTCTGTATGTCAAAGGCGAGTGCTTCGTCAGACGGCGCGGTGTAGAGTCCGTCGGGCCACCAGCCCTGGTCGAGCGGTCCGTACTGGAAGCAGTTGCGGTTGTTCAGCTGCATGCGCCAGATGCCGTGTTCGTCCTTCGCGCGGCTGATTTTGCGCATTGCGGCATAGGACTCCACACGGTCGAGCATGTGACGGCCGTGGCGCAGGGTGACGGTCAGGTCATAGAGGAAGGGCTCTTCCGGCGACCACAGGCGCACCGAAGGCAGCTGCAGGGCAAGCGGCGTGTTCGGCGAACCGCATTGCGAGGCGACCACTCTGCCGTCCTCCTTCAAGGTCACTTCTATGATGCCGTCTTCAGAAGCGGTCATGGCGGTTACGTGCAGCAGGGCGTTGTCGATGTCAGGCGTTGTGACGAGGTTGTTGATATGGTTGTGCGTGTTCACGGGTTCGAGCCATACGGTCTGCCAGAGGCCTGTCACGGCGGTGTACCAGATGCTGCGCGGGCGGTTCACCTGCTTGCCGCAAGGCTGATAGCCTGCGTCGGTGGGGTCCCAGACGCGGACCGTGATGTGCTGCTCAGCCCCGCCGCGGCGGTCAAGATAAGGGGTAATGTCGGCAGAGAAAGGTGTGTAACCGCCTGTGTGCGAGGCAGCGAGACGGCCGTTCACATACACGTCAGCCTGCCAGTCAGCCGCGCCGAAATGCAGCATCACGTTCCTGCCCGACCATGTGCGGGGCAGCGTGAAAGTGCGCGAGTACCACAGTTCCTCGTCGGGCGACACGGTGCGCCCTACGCCCGAGAGCGACGACTCGATGGGGAACGGCACGAGGATGCGTCCGTCTGTCTGTCCCGGAGCGGGCTGGACGCCCTTCTGCGTGACGGTGTAGTCCCACAGACCGTTCAGGCACTGCCATTCAGAGCGGCGCATCTGCATACGCGGATAGCCGAAGAGGCGGGGACACAAGTTGCCGTGACGGTCTATCGCGCCCGCCACCTGCTCCGCCCACGCGGTCCGTATGCGGTCGCCCGCCGGGGCATAAGAATCGGTTTCCGACTTGCAGCACTCCGCTGACCCGTTCTTACATCCGTCTCCTTTGCGACAGCACCCCGCTGCAAGAGCAAGCAGCAGCACCGCCGTCAGACTGAAAACAACACTTTTTTTCATAGTGACAACATTTTATTGAGTTTTTATTATTATAATGATTGGCCTTTTTGTCATTCTTGCGATTCGGCTCCTGTTACCCCTAATTTATATCAGTCTGCAAAGGTAATACTTCTTTTTCAATTGTGCAAATAACCGGAGCAAATATTTGCAAGAGAGAAAAATAATGAATTGTAGTCAACTGAAAATGCCGGCTTCCGGAATGGGAGGCAAAAGAACTTCGTGACAAACCTGCCTGCGTTTGCAGGGGAGGGAGAGGGTAATACACCTTCAATGCTGTGTTAATCCTGTGTTAATGCTGTGTTAATCCTATGTTAATGCTGTGTTAATGCTGTGTTGAAACATGCATGCAAAACCGAGGCAAAGAACAACGAGATAAACGAATTAAAGGATATTGAAGGGATTGCGGGCGCACACGAGATATAATGCAGGCGCACAAGGGGTAAATTGCGGGCGCACAAGGGGTAAATTGCGGGCGCACACGGGGTAAGTTGCGGGCGCACACGGGAGTAAATTGCGGGCGTACACGGGGGTACGCCCCTACGGAGGCGCGGCACAAAGATTGCACGCCGCCGGTGGTCTTTTCACAGAAAGAAGAATGTTACAGATTTTTCGCCTAAAGTGTTGCACAATACGAAAGATTATTGTATCTTTGCAGGCGCAAAGGTATGCCTGCCATTGTCGTCGGAATCTATTCGTTGCAGATAGCACAAAGACGACGCGCCGTCAGCGTAAAAGTAGCATAAGGGTAGCGTAAGGGTAGCGCAAGGGTAGCGTAAGGGTAGCGTAAGGGTAGCGCAAGGGTAGCTGATTCACAGCTATGGGATAACAAAAGAACAAACTTATTATAAAACGGAGCATGCCAAAAATCCGACAAAGAGTAGGCACAACATAAACAACAAAACACTATGAAACACAAGATTCTTTTGACAGGACTGATGCTGTTGCTCGGTCTGACTATTTCCGCCCAACAAAGCGGCACATGCGGCGAAAACCTTACGTGGACGCTTGAAAACGGCACACTAACCATTTCCGGCACAGGAGAGATGACTAACTATGATTGGAACGGCACGCCGTGGTATTCTTATCGCGAGTCTATTACTTCAGTATTCATTGCTGACGGCGTTACAAGCATAGGAAGCTTTGCTTTCTACAATTGCAGCAGTATGACATCCGTCACCATCCCCAACAGCGTGACAAGCATCGGAGAAAGGGCTTTCTACTGGTGCATCAGTCTGACCTCCGTCATCATCCCCAACAGTGTGACAAGAATAGGAGATGCCGCTTTCAGCAATTGCAACAATCTGACCTCCATCACTATCCCAGATGGCGTGACAGACTTAAGAAGGGAAACATTCCGTAAATGCAACAAACTGACCTCCGTCACCATCGGCAACAGTGTG
>Ga0310690_10004225_pt1 | contig 20611 bp, 9 predicted proteins | sample AusTroGonzalo_MG_2_FD_207661 | JGI IMG/M metagenome (GOLD analysis project Ga0310690, IMG submission 207661) | Bovine rumen microbial communities from tropical cattle in Woodstock, Queensland, Australia - Gonzalo_04 (v2) (version 2) | ecosystem: Host-associated > Mammals > Digestive system >...
ACATACATCCACTTATAAAATCCATTGAACTCAATGATATCGTAATCGGCGAGCCTGAATACAACGACGACGGGTACTGCGAGGTACATATCTCGTTTGCGGAAGGCAGCTTGCATCGTGATTCACTTAATCCAACGGGGTATCCGAATGGATTGCAGAACATTATTCTGCTGTTCAAGAAAGGCTACCACGCGTCGAGCCAAGTACACGGCAACTGGACTTACAAAGGCAAAACAGTTGCAGAGGGTATTTGGAGCCGCGAGAGCCGAGAGCCTAATGATTTCTTGGATCAGGCGGTTACAGAGTTCAATAACTTCGCCAACGATATGGCTATAGCTGTATTGGAAGGGGAATATGCATAGGTATCAACCCGCGTCGGATGACGCGGTTATGGAGTCTGAATGGAGGACTAATGAAAATCGTTATTGATCCCGGTCATTATAAGGGATATAACAAATCGCCGCACTATCCCGCATACATTGAGGGAGATCGTGTGTGGGTATTGGCACATCTGCTTGGCGAAGAATGTGCGAAGCGTGGCTTTGAGGTTGAATACACCCGCAATAAACTTGAAGAAGATATGTCTTTATGGGATCGTGGCGCGAAAGCGAAAGGTGCCGATATCTTTATCTCAGTACACTCAAACGCACCGGCAAGCCAGATTGTTGACGGCAAGAAATGGTACGATCCCGAGAAGCGCGGTGTTGTCGCCGTCTATCCAATCAAGCAGCAAACGACGAAACCGCTATGCGAAAAGATTACTGCTGCCGTGTCTGCCCTTATGGGTAACCCAGACTTAACAACCTTTACCAAGGTTTCCGAAAGCAATCCCGCATCGGGTTTGGACTATTACACCGTGATTCGTTCATCTTACGCAACAGGATGCCCTGTATGTATGATTGTCGAACACGGGTTCCACACATCGCCTATCGATGCAGAGTGGCTAATGGACGACGCCAATTTGAAGAAAATTGCGGTTGCTGAAGCCGAGATTTTTGCTCGATGGTGTGGCTTACACCAATCTCTACCGGGTGACGTCAATGGCGATGGCAACGTGGATATTAACGACGTGTCATCGTTGCTGAATATTCTGGCTGGACAAATGCCAACAAGTCAAAACACCGACAGCGTTCAAGTGAATCTTGCCAAGCTTCGCAATGGTTCGCGCGGTCAAGAGGTTGTAGTATTACAAACTCTGCTCAACCAATTCGGATTCACCGATCAGAATGGAAACAAACTCGACGTTGACGGTATTTTCGGCACAAAAACAGAGTATGCGCTTGCGTCATATCATTCCGCAAAATCTATTACGGAAAGCGAGTGCGGTCAAACAACGTGGAAGACGCTGTTAACCAAGCAATAACGATAGTCCCCGCAGTCTTTCGGGCACGGGGACGTTATTGACCTCCAATGTCCTTCGGGCTTGGGGGATTTTGACTATAATGGGGCAAAAATGCCCATCAAAATAAAAATAAAGGAGGAGGAAAATGGCAAATAACGGAATTGGTATTCTATTCCAAGTTGCTGGCGGTGGTAGCATCAGTGGTAAATCTGGTCAACTGATCAAGTCACAGCTTGAAACTCTTTCGAGTAATATAAAACTCAAAATCAACATTGACCGCGAGCATTTTTCATCGCAGCTTGGCTCCCTGAAAGCCGAAATTCAGAAGCAGCTTGGAACCCTGAATGTGAACTTTCATACCAATCAAGGCTCCTCCGGTGGAAATGGCTCCGGCACTTCGGGAGCAAATGGCGAAAATCAAGCCTATCAACAGCTTAAAGCGACGCTCAATTCGATTGGTTCGTTGAGGCAAAAGCTTGCTTCGCAGGTTCGTTCTCAGTCGCAAGAGGCGACTGAACTGCAAGCACAGGTTAATGAAAAATACGCAGAATACACTCGTTTAGTTGAGCAAAACAAAGGTACACTTTCGACCGACCAACTGAATTCGCTCGAACAGCTTAAGCAGAAGATTGATGCAACTGCCGCAAGCCAAGAGCGTCTGACTGCTGCACGCAGGCAAGATAAGTTGGCTGGTGCAGAAACAAGTTATCGCGGTCTATATGCGCAAGCACAACAGCTTTTGACCAATAATAATGGTCTAATAAAAAGTAATAAAGATGCTGCCGCGACCGCAGAGCAACTTCGTTCAGAAATGGGAAAAGAATTCCCGTCAGATAATTACGAAGAAGCAGTTCAATATAATCAGAATTTGGCGCGTGCTGTTAAAGATGCTTCTGCGCGATTTGGCGATCTATCTCAACGTACCGATACGATTGGACACAAATTCAAGGAAACCTTTAAGAGCAAACTGATTCAGACATTTGCATACGCCCTCATTGGGCTCGCTGTTCGTGCGCTGAAACAAGTATATACGAACGTTGTTGAAATCGACACCGCTATGACGCAGTTGAAGATTGTAACAAAGGCGAATAGCGACGAGATGGAGAGTTACGCTAAGACCGTGGCAGATTCAGCAAAGCGTATTGGTGCATCCATTACAGATTTGGTCAATGCAACAACGACATATGCACGACTTGGATTTACACTGACGGACTCTGCTCGTTTTGCTGAATTGACAACTGCATATAGCAAGGTTGCTGATGTCGGCGTTGATGATGCAACTAAAAATATAACCGCAATTATCAAAGCCTACAATGTTGGCGCAGACCAATTGGAAGCCGTTATTGATAAATTGATTTATGTTGGTCGTAAATATGCGATCAGTTCGGCAGAAATCGGCGAGGGTATGAACAACGCCGCAAGCGCCTTGGTTGCTAATCACAACTCTCTTGAACAGGCACTTGGTATACTCACTGCGGCAAACGTTACGGCACAAAATATTTCTCGTGCTTCAACTGGTGCGCGTACCATCGCCGCTCGTTTATCCGCATCAAAGGCGGAACTGGAAAGTCTCGGAGAGGATACTGAGGGCGTTGAAACAGTTGCAAAACTCGCAGAGACCTTTAGAGCGTTCGGGATCGAAATCGAAAAAGGTAATGGCGATCTCTATTCTACTTATGAGATACTTGCACAAATTGCAGCACGATGGAGTGTACTGAACGATGAAGAACGTAATACGATAACCAATCTTGCTGCTGGTACAAGACAGCAAGATATTTTTATGAGCATCATTCAAAACTGGGGTGATGCACAAAGTATCGTGCAAAATGTCAATGAATCAACCGGTGAACTTGCAAATGCTACGGCAGAACGCTTGGATTCAATACAAGGCAAACTTGATCAGATGAAGGCGATTTGGCAAGAGTTTTCGACGCATTTGCTGGAAAGCTCTTTAGTCAAGTTTATCGTTGATATTCTTAACCTTATCGCAAATGGTGTGAATGGTGTAGCAACGCTCATTCAACAACTGGGCGGTTTGAAAACTGCGCTCTTGGCATTTGTAACGGTGTTGGCGCTTGTTAAAGGTGGTCTGATTGCATATAATCTTCAGCTCAAGATTACTGCTGGATATACAGCTTTAATCACTCTCTTCCAGAAGCTTCGCAGAGGGCTGTTAATGGTCATGGACATCATTCCAAATGCAATCATAGCATGGAAATCATATGCCGCTGGCGTTGTGAGCGCAAGTACCGCTATGCAAGCATCTATTCCTGTTATTGGTCTCGTTCTTGCTGCCGTAACCTTGTTGGTTGGTGCATTGTCATTATACGCTAATAACGCTAAGGAAACTGCCGAAGAAAGCGTTAGAGCTGCTGACGACGCAGCGAAATTAGGCAAGGAAATTACTTCGCTGACAACGAAGTACCTTGAGCTAAGTGACGCCGTTGCCGCCGGTGTTCAAAGCCGCGAAGATTTGATGTCAACGCAGGATGAGTTGATAGATAAACTTGGTGTCGAAAGAACAAGAGTTCGTGAATTAGCGGATGAATATGGTAATTACACCGACGCTGTAAAATATGCCGCCATAGAAAAGCTTAAAGAAGATTCACGCGATTTAAGTGGTGGCTTAAACATCAAAGAAAAAGCGCTGTTAGATGCGGCAAAAGCTGAGAAGCTAAATCACAAGCCATCAAGCTTGCCTAAGAATTATCAAAGCAACTTGGTGCATATGTGGGGTTTCACGGAAAACAAGCTTACAAATGATGAAAAGGCAGCGTTAGCTGCCTTAAACAACAGCCCATACTTTTCTGCATATGGTGGCGACAACGCTGTTGGTTCAGGTGGCTATACAATCCAGATCAGTGGATACTCGGAAGACGATTTAGGATCGGTTAACAACGTCCTTGATGCATACGGGAAGCTGGGGCAAGCACTTGATATTGTAAAGGAAACGTCTGGATCCAATAACAGTATTTATAAAGCACTTTACAAGCAGTACAATGCTCTTTCCGAAGTAGTCGGCAATTATAAAAATGCTATTGGCGACTTAAACGCGAATAGCGCTGAGCAATATGTCCTTGGCGGCTTAATCGGAAAACAAATCCCAAAAACGCAAGATGAATTTAAGGCATATCGCCAAGAGGTTATCGCCTCCGCCCAAGGATCAAATGATTTCATTGGTTCAACGGAAGATATAATTGAGTCAATTGATGCCGTTTTGCGTTCGCAAACTCAATTTGCAAAATTTTATCAAGATGTAGATAAAGAAATTGAAGATACAAACTTAAAGCTCAAATCCGTTGCAACAATTCTTAATTCAATTTCTGGAGAGTATGATTCGCTCGTTAACGCAATGTCCGACATGGAAGAATATGGCGTTTTAACCGCAAAGACTTTCACGTCGATGATTAAGGATTATCCTGACCTCATTAAATACTTACAGCAAACAGAGAATGGATATATCCTCAACGCGAACGCACTTGAAGAATATGTGCAAGGTTTAATTGATGCGTATACGGCAGAAGCCGCGTTGGCGGCGATGACGGCTGAAAATAAAGAGATAGCAATTCAAAATCTCAAAAATCTTCAGACGGCATTAGCAATGCTGGCTGTATCGTCCAACAAAGTTCAGTCAGATTCCAGCGCCCGCAAAAAGGCTTTGCAAGATGAAAAGGATGCTCTCAAGGATCAGCTTGATGCCTACAAAGAGCTTATCGATCTCCGTAAAAAGCTTTTGCAACAATACGAGGACGAGCTTCAATACAAGCGCGAACTCGAAAAGAAAGAGAAAAAGGTTGCTACACTGCAAACGCAGTATGCAATTTCTCAGCTCGATACGACCGCCGCCGGTCGCGCCAAAACTCGTCAACTTGAGCAAGACCTCGCAGAAGCACAAGAAGACCTTGATGACTACACGCTCGAACACGCCATAGACGTAGTTACCAATGAACTTGACAGCCAATATGAGGAGTATAAGCGCTGGATCGACGGCAAAATCGATGACATTGAAGATAAGATCGACGCGCTTGGCACTTCAAACACTTCGGATTCCAACGGCGTTTCCGCAGCAATTGCCGCAGCAGCCGCTTCGGCAGCGCAGAAAATCTCTGATGCAATCGCACAAATCGAAATTACGCCCGTCGTGAATGGCGGTGGCAATACTTCCGGCGGAGGCACTACAAGTGGCGGGCGTTGGACAAGCTATCAAGACGCTGCAAATGCCGGTTATAGCAACATCCGTACCGAACACGAGTTTTCACGCGGTGGCAGCGATAAAGAAAAATATGGTACTTACCAAGCTTATCTTGACGCTATGTACGATAAGTACGTCGGCGACAACCCGAAGTTAGCCGCCATTGCCGCAGCGCAAAGCTATGTAAGTTCTCACGGAATGCTTGAAGGCGACAAGAACCGCTGGGGACAGGATCCCAATTTCTTGCCGCTCTTACGGGCGTTAATTGCCGCAGGTGGCAGCATCAACGATCTGCACGGCAAAACCAACACGGTTCGCGGCAATACTGGTGTGTATCACTCCGGTGGTATCGTTGGCGACTTTACCAACTTGAAAAGCACTGAGATGTTTGCGAAACTTCTCAAAGGAGAGTTCGTCGCAACGCCTACAATGATGGAAACGTTTATGAATCGTACCCTTCCGGCAGTTGCAGGCATTGGAGGCTCCAACGAATTCAACGCACCGCTGATTTCTATTCAATGCGACAACGTAACGCAGGAAAGCCTGCCGAAGTTGAAAGATATAATCGAAGGGGCAGTCCAAGAAATCAAGAAACAACTTGACGGCGGGTTGTCTCGCGCCGGATATCGTAAACCGGCAAAAAAAATAACCATATAACCAACTATTGAAGGGCGGCTTTAACAACCGCCCTTCATCTGAAATAATATCGAAAGGAGAGAAACCGAGCATGGTTAATTCAACTTATTTTACCTATGACGGTATATATTCCGGCACATACAATTTGACGATTGCCGAATTTCGCGGTGCCTCGCCCGAATCCGTTGAGGAAAATGAGGCATTCTCCCCAAGCTTATCCGTGTTAAAGGTTCCTTCTTTACTGAGGTTTTATCACGGAGGGTTGGAATATGATTCCGCCCCAACGTGTGAGTTTTCCGTTGTGAGCCAGAATGCCATTTCTCCAACAAACCGCGCAACAATTCTGGCGTGGCTCGTTGGACGCAACGCGTTCAAGCCGCTGATTTTCAACAATGACGATATGTCGAGCTTCACATTCTATTGTGTATTTACGGCATCATCTCTGATTTATGTCAACGGTGAGTGCCACGGCATTCGTTTGACGGCAAGTTTCGATTCGCCGTTTGCACGCGGTACGCCGACGGTTGTAACGACAACGAGCGGTACTCACACGCTTACACTCAACAACAAATCAGATATCCACGACGGGTATACGTATCCCACTGTTCAATTTACCGGGAACAGTATATCCATTATCAATACCACGGATAGCAACACCAGAGAATTTGCCTTCTCGGGACTTGGATCCTCGGAAACGCTGACCGTTGACTGCGAAAACAAAATCATACGAAGCAGCGCGGGCGGCGAGAAGCTGAGTAAGTTCACAAGCAAAAACTGGTTGAGGTTGCGACCGGGTAACAACTCTTTGACTGTTGTGTCATCCGGCAACGTGACTATCACGTGTCCTTGGTATGCGATGATCGGGTATTGAGGAGGTTATTGAATGAATTTAACGTTTGACTACTATCACAATCTTCAGGAAACCGAGTTGTATTTATGTAATCCCGATGGTAGAGAGTTGTTTCCGCTGGTTGGATATGACCGGACGCTGACATTGAGGTTCAATGATTTGTCCGAGCTTAAATTCAACTGTTATGCGACAACGACCTCAAGTGACGGCACTGTTATTACCATTGATGCTTATGACTATATTCAAACTCGGCGACTTGTTTTCGTCACGGGTATCGGTTGGTTTGTGATTAAGAACGTGACCGAGCAAGACAATGGGATTGTTAAATATAAAGAGGTGTCTTGCGACTCCTTGCAAGCAACCTTCAAAGACCGTGGGTTTTATTGCGAGGAAAAGGTTTACTATTTTTACAACCCTTCCGATCCTTATGACTCGAACTACGATCCCGATAAAGAAGCGAGCGTTCCGTCTGTTATGGGACAGCTTTATCAGCAGCTCGGCATCAAACAGGCTCTTTCGCAGGGATTGTCTGATCCCGCAACGCCATATAGCGATTGGACTATAACCTACATCAATAGCGCCTTGACCGGCAAAGGCAGAAACTTCAAAGAATCTACGTCTTATGGTTACGAATGGATGGTCAAGGATGTGGAAGAAGCCTTTGAGGTCGTAATCCTGTTCGACTTCTACTACAAAACTATTCACGTAATGCTGCCGTCAGAAGTGACGTCAATGTCCAGCGTGATTTATACCTTCAGCAACTTTATGAAGGATGTCGAAATCGAAGAGGATGCAGAAAATATAGTTACCGTTATGAGTTGTAATGGCGACAACTGCGACATCCGCGCGGTCAATCCGACCGGCACCAACTATATCTGTGATTTCGGTTATTATATGGATAGCGCCGGCAAGTGGATGTCGTCTGCGTTGAAAACAAAAATCAACCAATGGATTGCTGCGGTTAACTCGGCGCAATCCAACTACGAAAGCAAAGTTCTGCAATTAAGAACTGCATACGCCAATCTTGCATCTGTCAACAGCTCGGCGCAGGAAGTATCGAAGATTTACACCGATCTTGCTGCGGCAGTGGCACGCAAATCTGTTGCAATTTCCGAAAACAGTGCCAGCACGTTGTATGGTATTGTATGGGCAGAAACCGTCAATATCGGCGAGCGTTCGGCTGATCCGACGTCGTCTGTGTACTCAACAGATTTGGCAGCGTCGAAGCAGATTACCGCATATAAAGATATGCCAACCTTCGATGAGAGTACGCGCACGTGGTCGTGCAGCGGCGCATCCCATACGGGCACACTCAATGAGTGCTATGCATACGTTGATGGCAACAATAATCAGTATTTGTATTTCATTGATTCGAGCAATAACACGAGCTATTGCAAGCTCGAAGGCAAAGCGACAATCAATCCAACAACATACGCAACTGAATACAGTTGCAAAGGGTTTAAGAGATATATCGATCTCAATATTGCAAATGTGTGGACGAGCCGCCATGACTCAAAGCGTCAAGCACTTCAATCGTCCAAATCATCGTATGAAGCAACAATTGCAAGTCTGCAATCGCAGCTTGAATCTATCTCTTCGAGCTTGAATATTCTCAACTACTTCTCCAGTTCGCCGACTTTACTCAAAGAATTGATGTGCTATTGGATCGAGGGTGAGTATACCAACGATAATATTGCAGTCTTGGAAGATACGACGCAAGCCGAGGCGATTGATTTGGCAAACGAGTTACGTGACTCCGGCGCTATTGAACTTGCGAAGGTATGTCAACCTAAATTGCAGTTTTCGCTGTCTTCGGTTGATTGCACAAAACAATATGAGTTCCGCGATCAAATGGCGGCACTTGAGCTTGGCAAGATCATTACGGTTGAAAAAGAAGAAGGCTTATGGTACTACCCGGCTCTTCTGGAAATCGAATATGATCTTGACCATACTGATACCTTTAGTCTTAAATTTGCCAACGCTTTGCGACTTGACGACTGGGGCTATACATACGGTGATTTGATCTCCAACGCCTCTTCGACTTCGCGTCAAGTTGCGGCAAACTGGCAGAACATGATGGCATATTCCAAAGACAGAGAGGTTCTTTCCTCATTGATTAAGGAACCACTGTCATCTACTTTAAGGGCTGCGTTCGCAAATGCAGTTAATCAGGAGTTCACTATTGACGAAACGGGTATTCTTGGTCGCAAATTTGCCAACGCCAGCAATAATAGCTTCGTGGATGAACAAATGCGTATCATCAACAATGTCATTCTGTTTACAGATGACAACTGGGATACCGCAAAGACTGCACTTGGCAAGATTTACTATACGGATAGTAATAATAACCTTGTCACTGCGTATGGCTTGATTGGTGAGACGATTATTGGTTCGCTCATTATGAGTGAAAAGATGAAAATCGTGAACTCAGACAATACCATTTCACTTGACAGTCAAGGTATTACGATTCGTAAAACTGTTAACGGGACAACAACCGAAACATTCAGGGCTACACCGCAAGGCGATTTAACCATTCGCGGCAATATTGCCGGCGGTAGTATTAACATCAATAATAACTTCATTGTCGATTCCTCTGGCAATGTGCAGTTGAATGGTAATATAACGTGGGGAACGGGTGCAAGCCCTACTCAAGTCTTATATTCTGCGACGAGCATTGCACAACCGAGCAATAACACTTCGTGGAGTACGTTTCCAAGTACCGGGGCTGGGTGGCATAAGACATATACGAGTGGTGATATTTATGGCACTTATACTTATGACGGCGGCGCAACATGGACTTCCCCATTCCACGTTGTTGGCGATGACGGCGACTCTATCACTATTGAATATTTGTACTATCGCTCCTCAAGTTCTTCAGCTCCCAGCACGCCGTCATACAGTGGCGGTACTGTACCAAGCGGGTGGTCGCTAACGCCACAAGCACTAACTTCGACGTACAAATTTGTCTACGTCTCTCAATGTACTGTTACCAACGGTACATATAGTACGTGGTCTTCACCGAAGCTGTGGGCAAAATATGGAGAAGACGGGGATACTATTGAAATCAAATATTTGTATTATAAAAAGAACTCTTCATCGGCTCCAAGTACACCATCGTATAGTGGTGGTACCATACCAACTGGATGGTCACTAACACCACAAGCGGTCTCGTCATCCTATCCCTACGTGTTTGTCTCTCAATGTACTGTCACCAATGGCACATATGGCTCGTGGTCAAGTCCGACGTGTTGGGCAAAGTTCGGCTCGGACGCGTCTGTGACCGACGTGAATGTCTTTAATGCACTAACAGGCAATGGGACAATGTATGGGTGCTTTACATCTTCAAATAACAAGTTATACATTAACGCGGCTTATATTCAAGCTGGTACAATATCGTCTAATTTGGTGCTTGCCGGTGAGGTTTCTGCCTCAAATATTGTTGCGACCGGCGGTTCAATCGGTGGATGGGATATAACAAACAGTAAGATTTATCATTCGTATTCGACAACCAACGGAACTGCGAACCATGATGGTATTGGTATGTTTTGTTCTGGTGGTGCTTCGCGTGCATCATTGTGGCAAAGCGGTGTTAACTCACCCGTCGTGTTTTATGCAGGCGCTCATAATAATAATCCGTATCCAGACAGCGTTGGAGATTGTTATTTTGGGGTTTTGCAGGATGGATCAGTTTACGCACAGGCAATCAAGATTATGGGCGGTAGTATTGCCCTTGGTAGTGGTGATAACTCGGCACAAATTACAACAGCTGGTGCGCAATTTGGACTCCAGTGGAGCAGAACAAAGATCACATATTCTAACTTAAATGGTACGTGGAGTGACTGGGATTACTCAGGTACGACTGGTTTGAATAATTGGTATTTGGGACATATTCCAGACTATTGGGGCGTAGGAATGCCAAGTTGTGGATTACGCGCCGATCTTGATGTCAGTGATTGCACCGACTTTTCTATTGGCGTATCGAATGGCGGATCGACTTTTGGTTATGCGGGTATTACATTCCACATGAATGCCAGCGACAACAACTGCTATGCAACTTTATCGGGTACTTGGCGAGGAAGTCTAACGGCTTCGTCTGATAGAAATCTTAAAAACAGCATTGAAGACTTATCAGATAAATATAGTGCGTTTTTTGATCGCCTTAACCCCGTAAGGTTCAAGCTCAATGATGGTACATCTGGAAGATATCATACTGGGTTTATTGCGCAAGATGTTGAAACCGCCCTTGAGCAAGTGGGGCTGTCTACTAACGAAGCTGCTTTGTTTGTGCGCTTTGTTACAGATAATCCCAAAAACAACACAACCGAAATCACTTATGGCTTGCGCTATGAAGAGTTCATCGCTCTCAATACGCGCGAAATTCAGAAACTCAAAGCCAGAGTCGCTCGCTTGGAGGGACTTCTCGGCGGATCGGAGAATGAATGAAAATCAAAAATGTGAACGTGCAAAGCGCGGCATTCCCAAGTAAGTCCGAATTTCAGAAGTTGCAATGGCGTAAAGGCTGGGCATTATCCTTTATCGGATTATTTGTCTATGCCTTTTTGCGCCTGATCGGAAAGAAACCCAAAGAGTATTATGGGGTTTGCAAGTACTTTGAAATCGGCAAAGGCTGGGGCGGCTTTGAAATGGGATGGTTCTTTGTGTGTTGCTCCGATGCAACCGAACACGTGAAATCTCACGAAGTCGGTCACGGCATTCAAAACGCAAATGTCGGCGGACTTAGAATGCTCGGATGCAGTATCGGTTCAATGTTACGGTACTGGTACCGTGAGATCACGCATCCCAAAACCGCCTACGATTCGTGGTGGTTTGAAGGCAATGCCACCGCGCTTGGCAGTGAATATATCAAAAGAATCAAGTCCGGTAAGATACCGGATTAAAACGAAAGGAACAAAAGGATGAAACTTATTACAGTTGTTGAAGCTCACAATACATTGGATAGTCTCGCCGATCAGCAAAACATCGGCGCACATCTTGCGTATTGGATGACTAAATTTGTCGTCAAAACGCAAAGCGATGCGGAGTTCTATGCCGCAAGCGCAAGCAAAATCTATGAGGAATTCGGAGAAAAGAGCGAAGACGGCAACCTTGTCGTCAAAGGGGAAAAGGTTGAAGCGTTCAAGGAAGCTCTCGCAAAGCTGCAAAACACCGAGGCGGAAGATCCCGGAATCCGCTTTTCACTTTCCGAACTTGCAAACGAACTGAAGCTCTCGATGAAACAGATGTATCCGCTTCTGGATTTTATTGACGAAGACAAATAATACAGTACCAAGGAGCTGTGTGGCAATCGCGCAGCTCCTTTTATAACGAAAAATATCCGCATTCTTAATTGTTTTGCGGATGTTTCAAATCAGGAGGTAAACATGACGAGTTTGAGCAGTGCCAAAATAGGCAATCGTTATGGCTTGAATATTCTGATTTATGATCAGTCCGACTGGCAAACGCCGTTAGTGTCTATCCCATACGCAAATATGAGCGAGGTTGACTTGACGCGAGATACAGTATGGGCTACCAAAGGTCAGAAACGTGGCAGAGCCGTCGGCTTCCACGGACAGTATAACGGTACCTTTAAGCTGTCAACACAAATAATGACAATGGATTTGCTCGCTATCCTGATGGACAAGACCATCACAAACCAAGACGGCAATGTTATCACATTTGGAACTGCGCCTTACCGTGCGCCGAAATACTACACAATTAAAGCGGAAACTGTGTGGAAAGGCGTAGATGGTGGCGTCTATGGCGAGAAAATTACTTTATACAAAGTGTGCGCAAAACGTGCGCTTAATCTTACCTACACCGGCGACGGTGAACCTCAAAGTATGGACGTCGAGTTCGACATTCTCTCCGATGAATACGGCAGAGTTATGGAGAAAGGCGAGCCGAATGTAATCGTTGTTGATGAGACTCTTCTTACGATCCTCGGTTCATACTTGGATGAAACATATATCGCACCTGAAACCGGTGCAATAATCACAAACGAAACTTTTATTATGGAGGCATAAGGACATATGGCTGATATTAAGAAAATTCAAATCCAAGGCGTGGATTATGATATCAAAGATGCCGCCGCACGTGAAGAAATTGCGCGTTTGAAAACGCGGAAGGCAGACGATGAAACCCTCGGTATGGTAAAAGTCGGTACTGGTTTTGACCGCAAATCCGACGGAACCATCTCGGTTGACATTACCGATATCGAAGAAGACGCCGATGGTGTTATTCACCTTCTTGATAACAACGGCGCTCCCATTGGCAACGGTGCCAAGGTTTCCGCTAAAGTCGATGATCTTATTCTTGAGCAAGAGGGCGACGAGAAAAAGCTGTACCTCTCTTATCAAGGCGAGATTATCGGTGACGGTGTCGTCCTTCCTGCCGGTGGCGGCGGAGGCGGCGGTGGTTCTACCTCTATCGTTCGTCTGGCAAACAACACCGGAACCAACGCTATCAGCGTTACATCGGGCGAAGCCGCGAATATCTCGTTCACGTTCACATCTACCGAAGATGATGTTCCGACAGGTAGCGGAACGTGCAAAATCCTCGTTGGCGGCGCTCTGAAAAGAACTTTCACGATTGAAAACGGCGTAAGTACAACCGTGAATGTTGCCAGCTACCTTTCTGCCGGAGCCAATACGGTCAGAGTTACCTGTATTGACATCTACGGCAACTCGCGCAGTCTGACCTTTACGATCACGGTTGTCGAGCTGAGAATCGAATCCACATTCGATAACACTGTCGCGCAGACGGGTGATATCACCTTTAAGTATACACCCTACGGCATCGGTATTTCCAAAATCATTCATTTCGTCGTTGACAATGTGCAATACAGCACGGTTACGACACAACTTTCCGCCAAGCAGGCAACCGAGGTTATCTCGGCTCGCACGCACGGCGTTCACACCATCGAAGTCTATGCGACTGCTACGCTTGACGGCGAAGCTCTTGAAAGTAACCATCTGAAATATGAGGTTGTCTGCCTCGCTGACGGTAACACCAATCCTATGATCGCGGTTGACTTTGATAAGACGACTGCCGTTCAGGGTGAGATGATTTCTATTCCTTATACGGTTTACGATCCTGCTGCGCTTACGAGTGACATCGAACTGAACATTTACGCGCCGAACGGCGACCTGTATTCCAGTCAAGCGTTGACGGTCAGCCGTGCAAGACAGACTTGGAAGACAAGACGTTATCCTACCGGCGCGGTTATCTTCGAGATCAAATACAGTTCTACGGTTTATCGCAGAAAGACTGTTACGGTCTCCGCAAGCGATATCGATGTATCTGCCGTTACAAACGACCTTGAATTGCATTTGTCTGCTGCTGGTCGTTCCAACAACGAAGCCACCCCGAACACGTGGGTGGACGGCACGACTACTACCACGTTTACCAATGTAAACTGGAAGTCTACTGGCTGGATTGAAGACGCCGATGGTGATGTTGCGCTCCGTTTGAACGGCGGCGCTACGGCTGCAATCGACTTCAAGCTTTTCCAAAACGACTTCAAACAATATGGAAAGACCATCGAGTTCGAGTTCGCGGTTCGTGACGTTAACAACCGTAACGCTGAAATCATCAAGTGTATGAGCGATAACATCGGTTTACTCGTGACTGCCGATAAGGCGGTTCTGAAGAGTGGAATGTCTACCATTGAGTGCAGATTCCGCGATGAGGAAAAGATCAGAGTTGGTTTTGTTGTGGAAAGCACGGCAGACGACAGACTTTTGCTCGTTTACCTTAACGGTATTCTTTCTGGTGCGGTTCAGTATCCCGCGACAGACCTGTTCAGTCAGGAAACGCCCGTTGGCATCAGCCTCGGCTCGCCTTACTGCGGCATTGACATTTACAGCATTCGTTCTTACACAACGGCTTTGACGTCCGCGAATATGGTCAACAACTATATTGCTGACACGACCGATATCGTTGATAAGACCGAACTCTACGAAGCAAACAATATCTATGCCGGCGCTTTGCTGTCCTACGACATTCTTAAGACGCGTATTCCCGTCGTTACGATTATCGGTACGCTTCCGCAGTCGAAGGGCGATAAGCAAGACGTTACGTTCAAATATGAGAACCCGGACGATTCTTCGCTTAACTTTACCGACGCTTGCAAGCTGGACGTTCAGGGTACTTCTTCGCAGTACTACGTTGTGAAGAACTATAAAGCGAAGTTCTCTACCTCGCACACGCACGCTATCGGTATGCTGCCGGCGAAAGTGTTCTGCTTGAAGGCAGACTACGCCGAAGCGACGGGTACTCACAATACACAAAATGCCAATTTGATTGATACGTTGTATAGCGAGCAGGTTCCTCCGCAGGCATCTGACAGCAAAATCAGAACGACCGTCTATGGCTTCCCGTGTGTGATCTTCCATCAGGCAACCGAAAATGATGTACCTGTTTTCGTCGGCAAGTATAACTTCAACTACGATAAAGGTGCAGAAAACGTCTTCGGTTTCAAGAGCGGCACTGACGTTGAATGTTGGGAGTTCTGCAACAACACGTCCGATGCTTGTAACTTCAAGGGCGAAATCCCCGAAGATTACAGCGACGACTTTGAGTCCAGATACCCCGACGATGAAAATGCCCCGATCACACGCTTCAAAGCGATGCACGATTGGGTTGTTTCGACGCGTCAGGATACTGCGACCGGTGACGCGCTTGCAGAATCTTATACGGACTGCGACGGCACAACTCATACTGTTGATAATGCCGCATATCGTCTGGCAAAATTCAAGACTGAGTTCGAGGATCATTTCGATTTGCATTACACAGCGGTGTACTATGTGTACACCTTCTTTGCACTGATGGTTGACCAGCGCGCAAAGAATATGTTTATGACATATTGGGGCAGTGAAGAAAAATGGTACCCGTACTTCTATGACAATGATACGTGCTTCGGTATTAACAACGAGGGACAGCTTGTGTTCGACTACTGGCACGAGGATTCCGACCAGCTCAACAGTGCCAATGTTTATAATGGGCAGAACAGCGTTCTGTGGACAAACTTTAAGCAGGCGTTTGCGAGCGAAATCAAGAGCTGCTATCAGACGCTTCGTAACAGAGGCAAGCTGACATACGACATCTTGATTGACTACTTTGTAACGCACGGCGCGAAAAAGTGGTCTGCTTCGATCTACAACGAAGACGGAGAGTATAAGTATATCTCTATGCTCCGCGATGGCGACGACGCTTCCAACCTGTATCAGGTCAGGGGTTCTGGCGTTGAACATCTCAAGTACTTCCTTGAGAACCGTATTAACTACTGCGATAGTAAGTGGTACGCGTCCGACTACGCCAACGACATCGTTTCGCTTCGTATCTATACTCCTTCCAGCTACAGCGGTGTGACACCGAATGCGAATATCACGGTTACGCCGTATTCCGATATTTATGCTGGCGTGCGCTACAAAGCGAACGGCACGCTCCAGCAAACGAGAGCTACCAAGAATGTGGCTGTCACATTCCAAGCTCCCAACGAAACGTTCAATGACACCGAAACGGCGATTTACGGTGCTTCCAACTTGTCGAGCCTCGGCGACCTTGCTCCCTTGTACTGCGGCAGCTTGGATGTTTCCAAAGCAAACAAGCTAACATCGCTTAAAGTCGGCGATTCGACGAGCGGATATTCCAACCAGAATCTGACTAACTTGAGTCTTGGTTCTAACAAACTGTTGAAGACTCTTGATGTTCGTAACTGCCCGAACCTCGTGGCGCCTCTCAATCTGGCTAACTGCCCGAACATTGAAGAGGTCTACGCAGAGGGTACGGGTATTACGGGTGTTATCCTGCCGACTTCCGGCTATCTGAAGAAGCTCCATCTTCCTGCAACGATCGTTGACTTGACGATCAAGAACCAACTGTCCTTGACCGACTTGTCTATTGCCGGTTATACGGCGCTCAGAACGTTGACGGTTGAGAACTGCCCGAATATTGACGGGGTTGCCCTTGCACAGCTTGCCACTAACCTGACACACGTCAGATTGACCGGTCTTGCTTTGACTTGGCAGACCGTTGATACGGACTTCATCGACTTCTTTAGCGCACTCGGCGGCATTGATGACAACGGATTGACCACAGCAACTGCGGTTCTTTCTGGTACACTCTATGTAACTTCGCTGACAGGCGCACAATATGCGGCTCTCGTGAGCGCATTCCCGTATCTGACGATCACATACGGTACATTGTCCTCGACAATCACCTATAAATCCGAAGACGGAACGTCTACGCTTTACAGCGAGACTATTTACAACGGCGCGAACGCAAGTAATCCTGTTACTGACGGGGATATCAGCGCACCCACAAAAGCAAGCACGGCTCAGTACAGCTATACGTTCAGTGGTTGGAGTCTGACATCTGGCGGCGCGGCAGACGCTTCGGCTCTGAATGCCGTTACCGCCGACAGAGTGGTTTATGCTGCGTTTACTTCGACGCTCAGAACGTACACGGTCGTCTTTAAGAATGACGACGAAGAGACAGTACTTGCGTCTGTAACGGTTTCGTATGGCAGCAACGCTACCTATCCGAATTCTACACCGACCAGCACGAAGGGCGATTATGAGTTTACGGGTTGGGATCCTGCTCCTACCAATATTCAGGCGAATACGACCTGCATTGCTCAATACAATGCGCCCAAGGGCTTGGATGATATGAGCTGGGACGAGATTTCCGCGATCTCTGCCGCTGGTACCGGCGCGAACTATTTCGACGTCGGTGACTGCAAAGCGGTTACGCTTAACGGCACCGTTGGCACACTTTCTCTCAGCAACGTAACGCTGTATGTATATATTCTCGGCTTCAACCACAATAGCGCGGTTGAGGGAACAGGCATATCCTTCGGATGTTTCAAGACCGCTATTGAAAGCGGTGTGAACGTCGCGCTTTGCGACTCGCACTACGGCAGCGCCTCGACTGACGGTTCCAAGTGGTTTAATATGAACCACAGTGCTAACACGAACAGCGGCGGCTGGAAAGGCTGCGATATGCGTTACGACATCCTCGGCTCTGTTGAAGTTAAGAATCAGCAGGATGCAACAAGCGCGGCAACGTCCTCGCCTGTTGAAAACACGCTTATGGCGGCACTCCCGTCTGCTTTACGCGCGGTTATGAAACCGATTACGAAGTATACGGATAACGTCGGTGGCGGTACGGACACTGCGGCAAACGTTACAACAACTGTCGATTACTTGCCTTTACTGGCTGAAAAGGAAATCTTCGGTTCGAGAAGCTATGCCAACTCTACGGAGCAGTCGCATCAGGCACAATACGCCTTCTATGCAAACGGCAACTCTAAGGTCAAGTATAACCACAGTAGCACAAGCTCCGCTGTCTTTTGGTGGGAGCGTTCTGCTATTTACACCGGCTCCCCTTTCTGTCGTGTCAACAACCTCGGCGACGCCAACACTAACCTCGCCCAGTATTCTAATGGCGTGGCGCCCGCTTTCCTTGTCTAATCCAACCGTCCTATGAATCTGCCTGCGGAAGCAGGCAGAAATGCAACATAAACACAAACGGGGATGCGTTTGATCGCATCCCCGCAGTACCAGAAAGGAGTACTATATGTCAGTATTAAAATCACGGCGCAGTGAAAGTCGCGCCGAATTTGTGAATGTCGGTTATTCGATATTCACCGAAACATTGCAATTTTTAACGAAGTTATCTTCACGATATTCTCGGCTGTTGTCGGATAAAATCATTGAACTTGCCTCAGAAGTTCTTGACGAATCCGAAAAAGCAAACAGCATTTTCCCGTCCGATGACGTCAAAAAGGCGTTACGTGAGCAACATTTGGTGGAAGCTCGTGCATCACTTATGGCGCTTGATGTACATTTATCGAAGTGTTATGAAGTGATGATGTTAAATCCACAGGGTTGTTTCACGAAAGCGAACGGCGATAGTGTTGATGCCAGCGACGCTGAGCGCAAGCTCAACAAAATGGCTGAGAAGCTCGGTAGCCTTATCGATTCTGAAAATCGATTATTGACCGAAGTGCTGAAGAGCGATAAATCTCGATAATCAACAATTTAGGTGTGTTTCTGAATACCGTGTTGTTCCGGTGTATAGAGGTCTCCGCTGTCAATTGGTGGGAGCGTTCTGCTAATTACAACAACAGCAACAATTTCTGTAATGTCAACAACAACGGCAACGCCAACAATAACAACGCCCAGAATTCTAATGGCGTGGCGCCCGATTTCGCAAAACTCTGAAAAGAGTATAGGTTAAATATAGTAGTCTACGACGAATTGAACCTTTGTGAAAGGAGAAACACTTCCTGCGAGCTTAGCTCCGAAACAACCTTTTGATGTGCGTACACGGTCGCTTCTTGCATTGCGGGAGGATATGGTACTTAATCCCGTTTAATGTGTCCGCACAAAGTAGTTTAGGCGTACTCAATATCACAACTATACGAAAGGTGAATTAAATGAATAGTATTGAAAGGCATGAAAGAAGATATCAGCGGCGTATGGAAAAACGCCGACAAAGGAAATTGCAAAGGTCACTCGAAATCGGCGGTATCGAAACCGCCCTATCATATAAAGCCGTCTATAAGGCGGGAAAGAAATGCTGCAACGGAGTGCGCTGGAAACAAAGCGCACAAACCTTTGAGCGGCACTTGTTCTCGAAAACGGCGGTGGCAGTCCGGCGAATCAATAATCATACGTGGAAACCGGGCAAATGCACACATTTTCTGTTGAGCGAACGCGGGAAAATCAGACCGATTGACGCACCGCAAATCCAAGATCGTCAGGTACACAAAGCATACACGAAAAATGTATTGCTTCCGCTTTATAAACCGGATATGATTTGGAATAACGGCGCAAGCCTTGAAGGCAAAGGATTTGCGTTTTCACGCGAGGCTCTTAAGAAAGACCTGCGGCACTTCTATCGCCGCTATCAAACAAACGGCTGGGTTATTCTGCTGGATTTTAAGCAATTCTTTCCGTCAGCTCCGCACGATGCGCTATTTGAGCGTCATAAGCGGCTAATCCTTGACGCTCAGTTAAGACGCATTGGCGATGTAATCGTAAGGAGTAACGGGCTGGATCGTGGAATGCCACTCGGCGTTGAACCGAGCCAAGCTGAAATGATTGCTTTACCGTCTGCGCTTGACAATTACATCAAGTGCCAGTTGAGTATGAAATATGCAGGACATTATATGGATGACTATTACATCCTTGTGCCGCCGCATATCGATCCTAAACAGGTTTTGCATCTTGTTATAGAGAAGGCGGAACATATGGGATTTACGATCAGCAGAAGCAAAACGAGAGTGCAGCCACTCAGCAAGCCCTTTAAGTACTGCAAAGCAAAATACCTTATCGGTCGTAACGGTCGGATTATCGTTATGGGTAATCGCGACGGTATTAAAAGGGCGAGACGAAAAATCAAGTGTTTCAAAGAAAGACTGCGATTGAGAAAAATGACATACGAGGATCTGTGGACTTCAATAAACGGCATACTTGCCTATTTCGAGGGTTATAACAGCCATATCCGCGTATTAAAGCTGCGGCGATTGTTCTATAGCATTTACGGATTTTCGCCGGAGAAACTTCAAAATTTCAGAGAAAGAGAG
>Ga0310690_10004226_pt1 | contig 20608 bp, 16 predicted proteins | sample AusTroGonzalo_MG_2_FD_207661 | JGI IMG/M metagenome (GOLD analysis project Ga0310690, IMG submission 207661) | Bovine rumen microbial communities from tropical cattle in Woodstock, Queensland, Australia - Gonzalo_04 (v2) (version 2) | ecosystem: Host-associated > Mammals > Digestive system >...
CAACGCAGTTTCAGGGCGAACTTCTGGAGCAGGAGCAGGGAGAGCCGCTTACCGTTTTCTATATCACGACGGAAAACGGCATTGAAGATACGCTGATCCCGATGTTTGACCTTTACGGCGGAAAACGGGAATACCTGTACTTTCAGGATGAAGACGAAGGTCATTTCGTTCTGAACGAAGAGGATATCCGGGCCATCATTGAACAATACGGTGCCAAACTGATCGTGATCGATCCCTGGCAGGAATTTCTGGACGATATCGCATCCACATCCAACGACAAACTGCGGTCCATGCTCCTGCGCATTCAGAAGGTTGCCGAAGAGACCGGCGCTACGATTGTACTGTGCGGAAATTTTGCCAAATCCAGAAGCGGATCGGACCTGACCAAGGGACTGGGCGGGTCGGAAATGGCGATTACACTGCGGAGCATCCTGACCGTTACGGAAGATCCTTACAAGAATCATCTTATTCGATTGTTGAAAACGTCGAAGATGGGTTTCAAAGAGAAAGAACTGCTGCCAGTCGGACTGAAACAGGAAAGCGACTATACCCTATCCTACTTTCCGTGGCGGGATTATGGGGCTGAAAAGGAAAAAGAAACTCACGCCGGAAACGCGAAGCATTCTGTTGAGGCAGCGAGTAACAATACCAGCCAGAAAGAAAACAGCGAGAACAACAGCAGAATCCTAAAGGCTGTGGTTTTTCTTCTGGAAATTCTGGAAAACGGGCCGGTTAACAGCGTGACGCTGTTTGAGGAAGCAAAGAAAAAAGGTATTTCACGTTCTACCCTGAACAGAGCAAAACCTTTAGCAGGCGTTCACAGCAAGCAGCAAAGCGACAAGACAAGCCTGTGGAAAATCGGGGAATGGTATTGATCATTTTCTCATGAGAAAATGAGAAAATGAGAAAACGACCTCCGGCGTATGTGCCGTTCCCCTCAAATCCGGTTCCCCTAAAAACATGTCTGCAGCTATATAAATCAACGTGTTCATCGATTTCGGTTCACCTCAACGCGAACCATGTGAAGCAGCATGAGTGATGAAATCTCACCTGGAATCCGGATCAGCGTATTGATCATTTTTTATGAGAAAATGAGAAAACGACTCCCCGGTTTCATTTTATTCTGTCCGTCCACTGAGGAATGTTCCTAAGTACGTATAACAGTCTGCGAATGATGCTTTGCCCTCAAAATTCCTTGCCCTCAAAGAAATTTACACTCAATAGCAACAGGTCTCCACCGGCAGCCATCCAGAACACTCAAACACTCGAACGCCCCGATCGATTGTGTTTGCCACTAAAATTCCTTGCGCCTAAAAACTGCCATGAAGCTATAAATATCAAGGCGGACAGGGAATTCTTTGCACCTAAAATGAACGAGCATTTCATGGCTACGAATTCACAAGAGCATCTCCCACTCTCCCACTCTCCCACTCTCCCACTCGTCAGCAAACCCGCGCAGAAAAGTTTCACTCGAAAAAAGTATCACTCGGTATGTACGTACAACCGTTCCTGCGAATACCAGGTGCACTACATTTTTTGTGCACTCAAAACGGGCATAAAGCCAATGATGACAACGAATTCAGGCGATCATGGTGCACTCAATCCTGCGCGTCCCAAGCCGCGCTGGAATCGTCGCCCCTGCCACGGTTTTTTCCTTTGCGGGAATACAGTTTTTTGCTCTCGACTTTCTTTGTCACCGGGCTGAACGCCCAGGTGACCCGTTTCTGCCGGTTAAGTTCCTTCTGCGCCTTCTTGCTCAGCTTCCCTTTGGGAACAAATTTACCTGCCATGGCTTCTCCTCCGTACTCCCACGCTCATTTCATTATCTGCTCATACATTATTTTCCGCAGCCCTTCCGGCGTGAAAGGCTTGGCAATATGCCCGTTCATCCCGGCCGCCAGACAATCTTTCACATCCTGGTCGTAGGCGTTGGCGCTCATCGCGAGAATGGGCAGCGTCCGGTAGTATTCTCCCTCCAGCGCCCGGATCGCCACGGTGGCTTCATATCCATTCATCACCGGCATCTGAATGTCCATCAGGATTGCGTCATAATAACCGGCCCCGTGATTTTGCACCTTCTCCAGCCCTTCCCGGCCATTTCCGGCCCGTTCGGCATCAATCCCGAAGGATGACAGCACCAGGCAGGCGATTTCCGCGTTGATGTCGTTGTCCTCCACCAGCAGCACCCGGCGGCCGGAAAGGTCGATACCGTCACCGGTTTCTTCATCGTTTTTGCTTTCTTCAACGGATTCCAGCTCCAGTTCCACCGCGAACTCGGAGCCTTTCCCCAATGTGCTCTTCACGGAAATCGTCCCGCCCATCAGCTCCACGACCTTCGCCGTGATCGCCAGGCCGAGACCCGTCCCCTGAATCCGGTTGACAGTCGTCTTTTCCTCCCGGGTAAAGCTTTCGAAGATATGCGGCAGATAGTCCTCGCTGATGCCGATTCCGGTATCCCGAACGATAAACCGATAAAGATACCGGTCTTCCCCAGCCGGTTCCTCCTCCGCGATCAGGTCCACCGTTTTCCCTTCCGGGGTATACTTGATCGCGTTGCTGATGATATTGACCAGCACCTGTTCAATCCGCAGCTCGTCGGCATTTACCCTACAGTGAACGACGCTGTCGTGCCGGTAGGTTATGATCAGGGATTTGTTTTTCGCCTGGAGGGCGGTGATATCCTCAATCCGGCGGAAGATTTCCCGGAGATCGCAGGGGGCCCGGTTGATCTGCATCTTGCCGCTCTCGATCTTGGAAATATCCAGAATATCGTTGATGAGCGACAGCAGGTAGTGGCTGGAGGAGCCGATCTTCTCCAGCGCGTTTGAAATCACTTCCGGTTCCCCGATATGGTCTTTGGCGATATTGGTATAGCCGACGATGGCGTTCATCGGCGTCCGGATATCGTGGGACATATTGGCAAGGAAGTCGTTCCGGGCTTTGATTTTGGCCTCCGCCGCGTGCCGGCGGTATTCTTCCTCCGCCTTCCGGGCCGCCTCCAGGGCCTGAACCATGGCCTGCCGGTGACGAACGTCCTCATCCACGTCCTTGAAGCCCATCATCACGCCGATGCGTCCGCCAGGCAGATGCACCTTGACCAGGTCGACCAGATAATGCCGCGGACCGCTTTCCAGGCGGCGAACAAAGCTGACGGTGAACTGGTTTCTCGTTTCGAACTGTTTCAGGATATAGGGAAGTCCGATCTCCTCCTGCATCCGTTCCCTGTCCTCTTCCGCAACCATGGTATCGACATATTCCGTTTTCGTGTCCGTATACCGGGCGTGGCTCAGCGCGTTGCGAATGGCTTCCTCATGGACCCCGTCCAGATCCGAATGATACAGGATGCTTTCTTCCGTCTCAACATCGCGGATCAGCCAGACAGTGTTATAGGCATTGGTCAGCGCGGAAATCACGGCGTTGCGGACGGCCTTATCCGTTTCCCGCTGTTCCCGTTTTTCGGTGATATCCGAAATAAACACCACATAAACGCCGCCATAGGTTTTCGTTTCGCAGTAATGGCCGTAATCGTCCACCCAGCGAATCCTTCCGTCCCTGCGGGTGATCCGGTATTCCGCGTAGTCCATCTGGTCTTCGCTGTCGCCAATCTGCTCGACAATGGAAGCGGTAATCCGGTCGTAATCTTCCGGATGCACCATGCCCCGGAACGTAAACCCGGTCAGTTCCTTAAACTCCCCAATATCGGCGCAGCCGAAGATGTCAAACACGGGCTTGTTGGCATAGATCAGCTCTTCCGGCGGTTCCGCCTTATAGATGAAGAATCCGCCGGGCATATGTCCGCCGATTTCCTCCACCACCGGAAGGGTATCCTCTGTCAGATCAAAGTGTTTCCCAGCCATAATGCCTCCGTCGACTGCCGACAGTCGCGTGTATCATTTCCTTTTGGGCTATTATAGCACTATCGTTTCGAAAAAGATACAGAAAAAGAGCGCACGCAACATGCTCAAGATGACGCCGGGGAAGAAGATCCTTCGCTTCGCTCAGGATGACACCAGAGAAGGATGGCTGAGACCGGGTTGAGTTATTCCGCAAAAACGGATACAATGGTCGGGATCAAATTCCCTTTCCGGCCGCATGATCCTTTTCGCCGGAAGCTGTTATCCGAAATATTCTCAAAAGGCAGGGACCGATTCCCATGATCCGTAAATCCTCAGATCAGAAAAGCGCCGTCAGCAAGCAGGAACTGTTTGCTTCAACGCCTGTTCCGAAAGCACTGATCACCATGGCTGTCCCCACGATCATCAGCCAGCTGATCAACCTGATTTATAACATGGTGGACGCTTTCTTCATCGGCCGCACAGGCAATTCCTACATGATGGCCGCTACCTCTCTGACGCTGACCCTGGTCATGATGATCGCCGCGCTTTCCAATCTTTTCGGCATCGGCGGCGGCAGCCTGTTTGCCCGGCTGATGGGCGTCCGGAAGCCGGAGGAGGCCCGGAAAGTCAGCGCTTTCAGCTTTTACGGCGCCATTTGCATCGGCGCCGTCTATTCCCTGCTGGTCGGCATTTTTCCGGACCCTTTGCTGCGCTTTCTCGGCGCTTCCGACGCGACCATCGCCTATGCCCGCAGCTATGCGCTGATCGTGATTGTGATCGGCAGCATCCCCGCGATCCTTTCCCAGGTGCTGGCCCACCTGCTCCGGAACGCCGGCTTTTCCGCACAGGCCAGTGCCGGACTCAGCGGAGGCGGCATTCTGAACGTGCTGCTGGATCCCCTCTTCATGTTCGTGATTCTGCCGAAGGGACAGGAAGTCGCAGGAGCTGCCATCGCCACCGCGCTCTCCAACACCTGCGCATGCGCATATCTTCTGTTTGCATACCGCAGGGCTTCCAAAAACGCTCCGCTCAGCATCAGCCCAAAGAGCGCGATAGCAACAGAGAAGAAGAATATCCGGGCACTGTTCAGCGTCGGCGTTCCTTCCGCCGTGCTTACCGGCCTTTTCGACGTGGCCAACGTCTGCGTCAACATCCTTGCGGCCGCCCACAGCGACCTGGTGCTGGCCGGCATGGGCATCGTCATGAAAGTTGAACGAATTCCAAACGCCGTCAATCTCGGAATCTGTCAGGGCATGCTGCCCATTGTCGCCTTCAACTACGCCTCCGGCAACCATGAACGAATGCAGGAGGTTATCCGGACGGCCCGGAAAGTCGGTCTCCTGATCTCTATATGCTGTATCGTTTTCTTTGAGATCTTCGCCGATCCGTCATGCCGACTGTTCCTGAGCGCCACGGCGGGCGACGCGGAAACTGCCCTGATTACCATCGGATACGCGACACTGTTTCTCAGAATCCGGTGCATCGCCTCCCCGATGCAATTCATCAATTATCATACATCCTTCTGCATGCAGGCGATGGGCGAAGGAAAGAAAACGCTCCTCCATGCCTTTGTCCGGGAGCTTGTGTTCTATATTCCGTTCATGTTCCTGCTCGACAGGCTCTTCGGAGAAACCGGCCTGGCCGCTGCACTGCCCGCCGGGGAAACCTGCGGCGCCATTTTCGCGCTCTTCCTTCTCCACAAAGCGATTCAGGAAGCCCGCGCCCGCAAAGCAGACAGAACAGCATAATCAGAAAAAGGCAGGCTGTACGAACCGTACGCTTGCATGGAATCCGTTCGCAGATTCATGTCATTTTCGAATAAATCTTTCGTCCGTTCCGATGTCCTCGCTGACAAAGCGTTCCACGGTCATATGAAGATCATATTTTTCACGCAGCGCCGCCAGCTGCGCCATCATGGGCGAGGCATGATGCGCATCAATGGCAGCCTGGTCCGTCCAGCTGTCGATCAGCAGGACGGTTTCCGGATCATCCAGCGGCTGAAAATACTGATAGCGCAGATTGCCCGGCTCTTTCCGGATGCTGTCCGCAATCCCCGAGGCTTCCATTTCTTCCGCAAAGGCTCTGGCACTTCCGCCAGTACCCCGATAATACAGATTGACGGTAATCATCCTTTTCTCTCTCCTTTGTGTGGTGTATTGAAGTCCTGAAACCAAAAATTCAAACAAAGTATATCATTTTCTCAGACGGATCGCCATATAAGGCGCTCCGTTTAAATCAACGCGGAATGTTCCGCTCCGGACCCCGCGGTTGTCGATGCTCATGTTCCAGGTATCGATCACCTCCACCTGCCAGGATTCATCTTCCGGAAAACGGAATTCCCGGAAGGAGGGACGCATAAAGCTGTAATAATACAGGTGATAAGCGCTCTTTCCAGCGGAAGGCTCAACGGCCGGTATGGCGTGGACACAATCCCAGTCCTGCATGGCTTTTTCTGCAAGCTTCAGACCGTTTCCCGGAACGTCCTGCAAAAGATCCAACAGGAATCCGACCCGCTTCCAGCTCTCGCCGTGCAGCTCGCCGCCGTGGCTCCACCAGAGGATATCTTCCGGATGGAGGAACGTTTCGCCGTGGCCGGGATAGCCGCCGCGCAAAGCGCCTTCCCAGAAGCGCCGGGTCATCTCTTCCCCGAAGATATTGCCCCAGCCATGCTGAATATTACCTTCATAGGCGATTTCATCCAGCACAACCGGCTTTCCGTATTCCTTTCGCCACTGGTCCGTGTTTTCCGCCGTGCGGTACAGATCCTGACGCTGAATGCTGCAGTGTGTGATCCACGGACGCGTATGATCATACATTTTCAGGCACTGGTGAATCGACCGCAAATGATGATAAGGATCCAGCCGGGACATCAGACTGCCATAAAACTCCCAATCCTCTTCCGTTTTGGAGAAAAGGAGATCATATTCATTGGCGGCAGACCACCACACATTCCGATATGCGGAAAAGCGGGCCAGTACATATTTCCAGTACAGCTCGTCCGCCTCCCGCGGCATGGACGAAAAGCCCCAGCGGTCATAGGGATGCATGACAATCAAATCCGCTTCGACGCCGATTTCCTGCAACCTGAGGATGCAGTTCTCAATATGACGGAAGTGGGCCGGGTTCAGCCGCGTGAAATCAAAACGGTTTCCTTCCGTCTTGCCGGTATATTGGAGAAAATTGTCCTTTGTCAATACGGAAGAATCCATCGGCGTTCCCTCAAAGGGATAGGAACGCGGCTCACCGAGATTGTAATCATAATGCTTCGGGAGAATACAGAAACGGATCTTGTTGAACCGCGCCTTTTGCAGGGAACACAAAGTTTTTTCGATCAGATCGTCCGACTGAAGTTCCCAGACATAGCAGGTCGTTCCGAGGGGATAGAAAGGGGTGCCGTCCGCATAACTGAAATAAAAAGTATTCTCCACCCGGACCGGACCGTGGTTGCTCGGTCCGGCCTCCGTAACCGTAAAGCTTCCCTCATGCTTTTCGCCAAAGGAGCCGCAGACGGTATAACGGTATTCCCCGGGAAAAGAGGGCATAAACCTTATCCGGTACAGGCCGTCCCCGTCATAAAACCCGTCCGTCTCAACGGTTTCATGTTCTCCCGAAAATGTTCCCCGAATCGTATAGTCCGTGAACGGATTCCCGTCCTTTTTTCCGGGAAAGGACAATTCGAGACAGCCCCATCTTTCCACAACACCGTGACGATCCGTTTTCATTGACTGGTCTCCCTTTTATTGCGTCCTGCGATTTCGCGGAGTGACTGCTATCCGTATAATACGATACATTCCCGGTCCGGAAGACCGTAAGCCTCAAAATAGTGATTTTCCAGGGGAATCCATCGATCAAAGAACATCTGCAGATACGGCGCTGATTCCCGTTTTTCCAACCGCTCTTTTCTGATCTCCCAGGGCGTGTTCATAAACAGCCGAAGATCGGCATATTGCCGGATCGCCGGAAGGTTGCAGTAACTGCCCTCCAGAATCAGCAACCGGCAATCCGGCAGTTTTTCCGCCGGCAGCATCCGGTCATTCCGGCAGTCATACTTTCGGATCAAGACCGCATCGCCGCGTTTCCAGGGAGCGACGACTTCTTCGGTCAGCCTGTCCACATCACAGTTTCCGCCCGGGACAGCCAGCCTCTCCGGCGTTTTTTGCGCATGGGGAATCACGTAATCGTCCGTATGCACAACGGCGGCCCCGAAAATCCCGGCCAGTTTATCCGCCAGGGTCGTTTTTCCCGAAGCACACGGACCGTCAATGGTGATCAGATAACGGGGATCCGGTTCAAAGGTTTCTTTTATCATGGCTCCGATCCTTTTCTTTGATACGGTTTGTTCAGGGTCAAGCCCGCACGGTCCATCAGGATCACCAGCACGGGAATCAGGACAATATGCATAATGATTCCCGGAATCGCATTGGTTACCGCTCCGGCAATGAACAGAGACCAGGTGAAACTGTTCCCTGACAAACCCGCCAGAATCAGGCGCACGATACCCCAGACGATACGCCCGGCAATCATGGACAGGATCAGCACGATATAGACCGTCCATTTCTTTTTCGGCAGCAGCCGATACAGGATCCCTGCCGTTCCGCCGTAAACAGCCAGTTCAAAAGCCATCGCCACAGCCGTCGGAAACATTACGGGCATGCCAAAGATCACCGAACGCAACAGAGGGGCGACGAAGCCTACCGCGACACCCCAGGGCCAGCCGCACATAAAGCCGCACAGCAGCGCGGGAATATGCATCGGACAAAGCATGGAGCCGATCTCCGGAATCTGGCCGGTTATAAAGGGCAGAACCATCGCAATGGCCAGATAAAGAGCAGCATAGGTCATTTTCCGCACCTGCAGCGAGCTCATCGATTCTTTCCCCCGTCTATCATCTGCCGGAGGTGCTGCATAGCGTCCTCCAGAATGGCGGAGGAACCCTGGGTCACGCCGGCGACATATGTATTACACAGGTTCATGGGAATCAGAATCCGATAGGCCGGGCTCGAAGCTACCGCATTGGCCATCGCCGGAGAAATCTCTCCCATCATGGCATCCGCGGTGGCAATGCCGAAGGGGCCGACGATCACCTGGGCCGAACGGCAGGCAACGATCACGGCGTTCTCCCCCGTTGCAAGATGATTCGCACAATTGCTGTTCATCATATTCTCCGTCGCAATACTGTTCGTACCGACGGCCGTTATCTCCGCGTCCGGACAGGTTTTCCGGATGTTCTCCAGCAGCTTGCGCCCGAGACGTCCTCCCTGTCCGTCAATCACCAGTATTTTCATCATCATCCTCCCTGACCGCTGTAATAAAATATTCCGGCCGGAACGCTCCCCGCAGCCTCTTCCGTCAGCATTTCCAGCGCATGATCCACGCTTACCTCCGCAAAGAGATCCGGATAGGCGGTTTTGGCAATCATCAACATCGCTGCCAGCTGCAGATGCGGCGCTTCCAGAAGTTCCTCCGAAAGCAGCAGCACCCGGCCGTTCCTTACGGCATCCATGGCCGGCCATCCGTCGCGGGAAATCAGCTCCGAACACATTTTCCGGGCTGCTTCGGCAGATACAACGCCCGTCCCCAGGACATCCCGCCCCACAACCTTCACAATCACACCGGGGTTTTTCCGACCGATCCATCCGTCGTCCACCCGGAGGTTGGTTTCCAGCAGCCGCGCGGAAACATCATAGGCCCCGGCGTTCAGGATCAGGCGATGCTCGGCGGACGTTTTGAAAACCGTCACATGATCTTCCTTCGTCTCCCAGTAAACATTCACCCGCTGACACTCAAAGAGGGAGCCGGTCCGCTCCTGCAACAGCACAGCATAATAGGTCATGGCGGAGTCTGCTTCCGCAGCGTCTTCCGAAACACCTTTCCGGTCCGCCCTGTCCGCCGGCACCGTTTGGGTCGCAGTTTTTTCAGCGTCCGCGCTCAGCTTTGCCGCCGTCTGTTCCGTTTCTTCGGCGGGCGCGGAAAACCCGCTGCCTTCCCCGCCGCCATGCACAGTCCGCTCAATCCCCGGGAGAAGCTCCACCGGTCTGGATTCATCATATTCTTTTCGGGATGCTTCCGGGTTTTCCCTTGTCTGATCACCGGGTTCCCCGTTCTTTTCCTGTTCTGCCGAATCCTTCATCTCCTCGGCAGGCAGCGCACCGGAAAGAGATACGGCCGGTTCTTCCGCCCGGTCTTCCCCGCCGTCCGGACCAGTCTGCCCGCCGATTCCCGTTCTCGAACGGCAACCGGAAACCGCCAGGCACAGCACCAGCAGCAGGGCAAGCCGCGCAGCCTTCTTCCTCTTCATTCGCGCAAACACATCCAATACTTCAGATAAAAACGCTGTTTCCGGTTTGAAATATTCCACAGGGCAGTTTCCGTTTCCTTCAGCAGTTCCAGGGCATTCCGGCGTTTTTCTTCCGGCATCGGATGATTACTGTAGGCCGCCTCTTCAAAGTCCGCTGCACAACGGGCAAACCGGTCGGCATATCCTTCCGGCATATCCTTTGGGAGCATACCCGCCCATTCCCGAAAGAGATGGTTTCCGCTTCCGGGGCAAACCGCTTCAAGCCACAAAACGACCTGGCGGAAAATTGCCCGGATTCCTTCGCTGACATCTTCGGAAGAGAAAGCTTTCCGGATTTCCCACGCTTTCTTTTTGCGGGCGTTCAGCAGCAAGAACGGCGTGAAGGGCAAAACGACGAGCAGCACGGAAAGCAGCAGAAGCAGAATCATTTTCACCCAGTTGACCCAATGGGGCATGGAAATCTGCTCTTCCTCCACCGTGACCAGGCGAAATTCCTGTTCGGTTTCCGCTTCCCGGTCCCCGTTTTCCAGGGACCGGGTATGGATATGCCGGGTTTCCGTCTCCCCGGCCGGGGTCTCCGGAACCGTGCCCGTGATCTGCTGCGCCATCTGCGTCAGACGGTCCCTGACCTTTTCGGAGGCCGCCTCCGTGTCCGCATGCACACCGGGCAGAAAGACCGCCGTCAGCAGCGTCACAAGAAGGAGGAAAACGCCGCAGGCCGCCAAATCCTTCCGGCGCACCGGCCGCCGCAACATCCATCCGGCAAACAGGGCGCACAGTAGAATGTTCACCCAGGACGGAAAAGCCAGACCGAAATACACCTGAAACAGCACACAGGCCGCCATGATGCCCAGGGCCATCGGACGGCTCCCGCGCACCGCCATGATCCCGAGCAGCAGCGCAAAAGCGCACAGCAGAAGGAGCGCTGCCGGAAGAACGCTCTGACCCTCCGGCACCGCAAACCGGGGATACCGATAGCTGTTCACCGCCTCGCTGGCGCTGAAAACCCGGTTCAGCAGGCCCTGCATGCTTTGAGCTGCGGCCGGGAGGAACAGGAGCAGAAGAACACAAAAGATGATTCCCGCCACAAGGACTGCTGTGATCCTCTTTTTTTGCAGGCTGTTTACAGAAAGATCCTTCGCTGCACTCGGGATGACACCGGAAGGAAGATCCTTCGCTGCACTCGGGATGACACCGGGGGCGACACCCTCTCCGGCAGCCGTCTCCCGAACCAGGAGGTCATCCTTTTTGGCGGACAGCTTCCAGTGGATACGCCGAACCGGATCTCCCGGGACATACCGGCGGATTTCGCCGGTTTCTTCCGGCTCCGGACGGGTAAACATCCTTACGGTCAGGGATTCCCGGGGTTCATCCTCCGGCGTTTCATCCGGCGAAAAGAACGCTTTCCGCAGCACCGGGACAAAGGGCAAAAGCAAAGAGCAAAGCAAAACAACCCGCGTCCCCGTGTTGTTTTCAAAGAAATACAGGCAGGCCGCGAACAGCAGCCAGACCCCAAAGCCGATCCAGCGTTTTAACATTTCTTCAACCCGGTCTTCATGCCGGCAAACAGACCGCGACGGTCAGGATTTTCCGTCTTTTTCAGCAAATCCTCCAGCACCCGGATGACGGAGGTTTCCCCCGCCGACTCCTTCAGCAGGACACGATGCGCACACACATCCCCGAAAACCGCCTGTATATCGGCGCCCGTCACATAATCCCTTCCTTCGACGAATGCCTTCGCTTTCGCCATCCGGTCAATGAACAGCGCCCCCCGGGGGCTGATGCCCACTTCCACAGCCTCATGCTCCCGCGAAGCCATGGTCAGCCGGGTAATATAATCGAGGATTGCATCCTTTACGGTCACGGACCGGACTTCGCGCTGCAGCTCTTTCAGCTCGTTCCCGGTGAGAACGCAGCGCACCTCATCCATGGGATTGCGCCCCTGCCGGTTCCGAAGCATTTCCATCTGCGCTTCATAGTCCGGATAGCCCAGGGACAGCCGGACCAGAAAGCGATCCATCTGGGCATAGGGCAGGAACTGCGTCCCCGCCGTTCCCACGTTATTTTCCGTTGCAATCACAAGGAACGGCGACTTCAAATCATAGGTCTGTCCGTCCACGGTCACCTGGCGCTCTTCCATCGCCTCCAGGAGGGCCGACTGGGTTTTGCTGGCAGCCCTGTTTATTTCATCGGCCAGCAGCAGGTTCACCCCGTTCAGGGCGCCGGGCTGATAAACAAAGTTTCCGCTTTCCCTGTTATACATGGAAAAACCCGTGAGATCGGAAGGCAGAACATCCGGCGTGAACTGCACCCGGCGAAAAGAAAGCCCGACGACGCGGCTGAGCGCCAATGCCAGCGTGGTTTTGCCGACACCCGGCACATCATCCAGCAGAATATGGCCGTCCGCCAGCATAGCCGTCAGGATCTTTTCAATCACTTCCCGCTTGCCGGTAATGACCTTCTCCACTTCTGCAAGCACATTTTCAAGCTGTTCACGCATTATTGCAGCCCTCCCTGAAAGCGCAAAACAGCAAGCCGCCAAAGACTTGCTGTCATCCGTAATTCATCCGGACCGGCAGCTGCCACTGACCCGCCCGGAGAAAAGATATGCCGGTTGCAGCACATCCTGATCTGTTCTTACTTCAGGGTGATCCGGCCCTGTACCTCCGCATAGGTTTCCGGAATCACATTATTCAGTTCGCCGGCGATATACAGCCAGATCACATCCCGCACCACCGCCGTGGTGATCGTGCTCTTTTCGTTTTCTTCCGCCGCCGCCTTCAACATATAGGAAGAATCCATTCCGTTGAAATTGGCATTGCTTGTGATCACGGCATAAACCGCCTCCGCGTCAAAGGGCTGTCCGTTCACTTCCTCAACCGTCACCCGGCCCAGAGACGCTGCTTTAAACCAATTGTCGCCGTATGCTTCGCCCTTGTCATATTCCTTCGCCGTATCCACCGCGTATTTGACGCCGGCCACCTGCATAAAGGAAGCACAGGCCGCCGCTGTATCCTCCGCATAGGGCAGCGCCTGGGAAGCGGCCTCCAGCGTTTCCAGCAGCTGGGATCCGGTCATATAAACCACGGCGACCTTGTTCGGATAAGGCAACACTTCCGCCAGCTGCTCCGCGCCGAACTTTCCTTCCGCAACGTCGGCGCGCAGATTGCCGCCGTTCCACAGGGCGACCACATGATCCGCATCCACGGCAATCTCCGTGTTGCCTGCTGTTACGTCGTCTTCCTCAAAGAATTCATTGATTTTTCCGGAAACCGCAAACCAGCGCAGCGCGTCCGCCCACAGGTCGCCCAGATTGGTCTCCCCCTTGCGGGCAGCGTCATCCGCGCCATACAGCACATAGTCCGTATATGCTTCGAGAGAGTCATCCAGCTCGATCACATTGCCGTGGGCATCGGTAAACGTGGAAGCAGAAGCACCGGCCGCCAGCCCGCACAACAGGCACAGCACCAGCACCAGGCCAAGAACTTTTTTCATTGGGGCTCCTCCTCTTCGATTCAGCGTTTCAGCTTCCGGAAACAATAAAAGGCGCGACAATCCCCTTGTGAGGATCATCGGCACCTTCATGATGCCGGAACCTGAAAGCTCGAAATGATGAATCGCCCGCTTGTGCGAGCCCGGATCAGCTTGTGCTGACCGGTTGCATTCTATCATGCGGAAAGACGCCTGTCAAACAGGTTGTCAGCGGCTTCCGATTTATACCCGTTAACGTATTATTCGGCCAATGATTAATAATGAAGATCCTTCGCTGCGTTCAGGATGACACAAGCGACACAGTTTATCATCGATGAGTATGATTATGCTTTCTGCGTACGCTCTGTTTCTCTGCCGAAATGCCTATAGGCCAGCACCCCGATCGGCAGAAAATAAACGCACCAGAACAGCAGCGCAATGTCTCCGCCGCCGCTGCCTTTTCTCCCGTCAGCCATGCCCGTAAACATCCCGGTCAGGGGCATGAAGAAACAGCTGAGAAAGAAAACGCCATGAACAAGCATCAGCCGTTTCAGCCACAGGTCCGGCTTGTTTTCCGCCCGGATCGACAAACCGATGAAGAAGGTTGAGAGCGCCATCATGCCATAGCCCAGCAGGTCATAATTAAACAAAAGGCTGCCCTTTGCATAGTTCAGAAGCCGGACCGCCTGATCAGTAAGTTCTTCCAGCCGGACCGTAGTGGTCTGGGCATAATATACCAGAAGGATCAGCACCGCGTAGACCGCAGCCAGGACCAGCCCGATATTGGCGGACACCCGGGTTTTCTCATCGCTTTCATGCTGAAATCCCGCGGCCATCATGATATAGCCGATCGGCAGGAACATACAGACAAGGTAGGAGCCAAAGGTGAAATCGGCAATGATAAATACCGCAAAAAGAAATACGGTGACGGTCACAATGGCGGCACCGATTTTGGAAACGGTTCTGTTCATACGGACCTCCTGCTACAATCTGCCGAACCGGCGGAAATGTTCTTCCGGGAGCCGGTTCAGCCGGACAACCGGCCTGATGCCAGGTTCTTTCCTCCGGTTTGCCTGTCGGATTACCGGATGCCATTGTAACAGCACGCAACATGTTTGTCCATACCGGAAAGAACCATACCCGCCGACGCATTATTCCGGCAACGGCAGCAAGCGCCTGTAAGATCCTTCGCTGCGCTCAGGATGACACGGAGTATCACTTGTTTTTCCTCTGTATCGGTCATTGCATCCATCCGCACCGGATGATAGAATGGCTCATCATTTTACCGGAGGAAATTCCTGATGGATATCAACGGGCTGCGAGAACAGATCAATGAAATAGACCATGAGATCGTCGAACTCTACGGCAGACGCATGGAAACTGCCCGGGCGATCGGCCGGTATAAACGGGAACACAACCTGCCCGTGCTGGACAGCGAGCGGGAGAGAAATCTGCTGAACAAAGTTGCCGAACAGGCCGGGGAAGAAAATGAACAGGGTGTCCGGGCGCTGTATCATCTGCTAATGGATCACAGCCGTATGCGCCAGGAGACGGACGGCCATCCGGAAAGCCTGCTCGGGCAGCAGATCCGGGACGTCGTTGCCGCGATGCCCGCAGTGTTTCCCGAAAAAGCCATGATTGCCTGCCAGGGCGTCGAAGGCGCCTATTCACAGCTGGCCTGCGAAAAGATGATCCGTTATCCCTCCATTATGTACTGCAGAACCTTTGAAAACGTATTCGGCGCAATTGAGAACGGACTTTGTCAGTACGGCATCCTGCCCATTGAAAACAGCCTTGCCGGCTCGGTGAACAGCGTCTATGACCTGATGATCCGGCACCACTGCTATATCGTCCGCTCCGCGCGGATCAAGATCGATCATACGTTGCTGGCCCTGCCGGGCGCAAAGGCGGAGGAGATCCGGGAGATCTATTCCCATGAGCAGGCGATCCAGCAGTGTTCCGCCTTCCTTTCGGCGCATAAGGAATGGCACGTAAACGTCTGCACCAACACGGCGGCCGCCGCCCGGATGGTGGCCGAAAGCGGCCGCAGGGACGCCGCCGCGATTTCCTCCGGCCACTGCGCGGCTCTGTACGGCCTGCAATGCCTGTCCTCCGACATTCAGAACAACAGCAACAACCATACCCGGTTTATCTGCATCTCCAAAAAGCCGGAAATCTATCCCGGCGCAGATCACACGTCACTGATGCTCGTTCTGCCGAACCGCCCCGGATCCCTGTATCAGCTTCTCAGCCGGTTCAACGCGCTGGACATCAACCTGAGCAAGCTGGAAAGCCGTCCGCTTCCGGGCCGGGATTTTGAATTCATGTTCTATTTTGACCTGGAAACATCCGTCGGATCGTCGACATTTATCAGGCTGATCGAAGAGCTGGATATCACCCTGAACCGGTTCAGCTACCTCGGAAGCTACAGCGAAATTGTGTAAAGCTGTCGGTTACCGTCTCAGTTCGGGATCGCTGCGGTAATATTCTTCCTTATCCTGATACATCCGCTCGTCCGCTTTCTTCAGGGCTTCCCGGATTTCTCCGGAATCCGGGATTACACAGCAGCCGACAGCAAAGCTGACATACGGATAGCCGGAAGAAAGCCGCTTAATTTCCTCACATCTCTTTTCAAGTTCCTTTTCCTCCAGGCCGCGGGTCAGGATCAAAAACTCATCGCCGCCCGCCCGGTAGATTTCATCCCCGGCAAAAACCTGGCGCAGAACGGCCGCACCGTTCTTCAGCATATTGTCTCCCTCTTCATGGCCGCACCGGTCATTGACCCGTTTCAGGCCGTTCAGATCCGCGTAAACAACGCCCAGGCGGTCAATGCTGACCTTTCCTTCCCTGATCTCGTCAATCCGGTTATTCATTTCATTCCGGTTCATGATTCCGGTCAGCAGATCCATCGTGCTGAGTTCTCTCAGGCGGGTCAGCAGCGTATAGTTGGCAATTTCGGAAGCGATGAAGTATGTGCTCAGCTCAAGGGTTTCCTTGATCTGCAGGGTGTTTACCGTATCAAAATTGGTCGCCCAGATATACCCGATCAGTTCATTTCCGGACTTGAGCGGGAAAATCACCAGGCTCTGGACCTGGGACTTCATCAGGGACTGATACCACGCCGGGTTTCTCTCGCGGATATATTCCATATCCGCCTGATCCTTCACAATCAGGCAGTTGCTCCCGCCGATCGTATCCAGCCATGACAGCGCGACATCGAAGAAATCCGGCATCATTTCTTTTCTCAGGTTTTCCAGTTCATCCGTGGATTCAATCGCCTCGCTCAGAATCCGGCAGGTTTTCTGTCTGTTTTCCATCAGGAGCACCACACAGTTTTTGGCTTTGCACAGGTCCCGCAGATCCATAATTACGCTGTTCATCGTACGCTCAAATTCCGATTCATCCTTTACGCCGCGCAGTTTGATACAGGTGCTGAGAACATCCCGGGCCGTATTCTCGGAAAGGCCGGCCATCTTCCCGGTTTCAGCCTGATGCGAAACCACCTGGGTATAGGTACAGTAATGAATATTCCCTTCCTGCCCCACCGGGAGCATAAAGATATCAAACCAGAAGTCAAAACGCTCCGGATGCACATAGGTATGCATGGGCTTTTTCCGAACCGCGCAGTTATAACAGAACAGCTCAAAATTGAGATCCTTCGGGATATAGCGTTCATACAGACTGTTCGGCTCAAACCGGGATGCCTTCAGCAGCGGAACATCCGGGGATGGGTTTTCAATCGAATCAATATATGCCCTGTTCCCCGTCACAATCCGGATTTCCCCACAGGAACCGTCCTTCTTTTCTTCCACCGACATGATGCAGGTCATCGCTTCGATCTGATCAACAAATTGCTGCAGGTCCATAAACAACCTCCGTCTGTGTTCATTCTTTGCCGCTTATCGTTTCCATCATACCACATCTCCGGAAGAAAAAAAATCCCTGATCCGGAGATTGCCGACAGCGGAATCATTACACGCTGTTTTGTGCAACCACAGCGGGCAGCCGGAAGATCCTTCGCTGCGCTGATTCGCAGGTTTGATTCGCACACGCACCGCGGAGATGCATTCACGTTTCCCGCGCGCCCCACGCGACAAGCTCAGGATGACACGATTAAATTTGGAACATTCCCCTTGCATCAGGGCCGAGAAGTATGATAGGATATAAGGAATTAAGCGATAAAAAATTGCCGCACAAGACACGAAGCGGCCTGAAAGGAACAGAGGAATGAAAGCAGCCGAACGGGAACAACTGGCAAAGGTCCAGAAACGACTTGACAACGGAGAACTGGTGGATCAGAAATGCTGGTCCTTCATCAAAGAACTGAATTCCTACAGCGAGGAACGCCTGGACAGCGTCGCCGTTCACGACGGCTATCGGAAATATACCTACCGCCAGATGTTCCGCTACTGGGAACTGTACGCAGAAGCTTTTACCGGCGCACATCTTACCGGCAAAGACCATGCCCGCGTGGCGCTGATCGGCGCGCAGCAGACGGAAACGATTTTCGCTTTTTACGCGCTGAACATGACCGGGGCCTCCGTATCCCTCATCTATCATCTTGATCTTTACGACGAAAAGCGCATCCGGACCATGATCGAAAGGGAAAAGATCACCGACCTGGTGATTTCCGAGGTGTATGCTTTCCCGAAAATCATGAAGAAGCTCCTGCGCGAAAAGGAGGTTCTCGGACTGCGGAACATCGTCCTGCTGGAAAGCCCCATGGGCGGCGAATATCCCATTCCTCCACTGGAGGGAATTCGCAAGCTGAACGCGGCGGCGTTCCGTGAGCTTGAGGGCGGGCTTTTGATGGACGATCTTCTGAAGGAATACGAGGCCGCTCCCATTGCCTACGGAAGCAACAAATCCTCTGACGGCTCCATCATCATGCACACCACGGGAACCGTCAGCGGCATCCATAAGCCGATTCCCATGTCCGACAGGGCGCTAAACTCTTTCGTGGTCTGCGCGATGGAAGCGAAGGACACATATCCGGACTTCAAAAAAGCGCCGAAGAAGATGGTCAGCTTCCTGGCCCTTTGCCTGTCCTGGGTCTACTCGATGGTGGATATGCTTCACACCCCCTTCGGGCTCGGCATGGAAGTTGTCTGTCTGCCCCTTGGGGCCACCAACCCCCATTATGCCAACGCCATCGAGGAATGCGGTATCAGCATACTGTTTACCAGCATGAGCATTCTGGACACCTGGAACAAGACGATGCCCGACATCAACCTGTCCAAGGTGAAGCTTGTGTTCATGGGCGGCACCTATGTTTCTCCCGAATTCAAGAAGAACTTCAACGACTATCTGCGGTCCTGCGGCTCCACCGCACGGATTATCAACGGCTACGGGCTGTCCGAAATGGGCGGCGCCTGCATCGTCGCCTCCTCGGAACGGGAGGATGACGCCATCGGCTACCCCCTGCCGGGTTTCAAAGTCAAAATCTTCTCGGAAGACGAAAAGAAATTCTACGATCTTTCCGACGGACCGCGCACCGGCGTTCTGTATCTTTCCTCTCCCACGATGAGCAGCGGGCGGCTGGACGATACCGTGTTCTTTGAACTGGAAGAGATCGACGGGGAAGAATACTTCAACTCCAACGACCTTGTCCGGGTCAATGAAGACGGAAGCATGACCTGCATCGGACGGTCCAACAAATTCTTTGTCAATAACGCGGGCGTGCGTTTTGACGCCGGCCTGATCGAAACCGCAATTACCGCCCAGCCCGGCATCGTTGCCTGCGGCGTTGTGCCGGAGCACCACAAGGTGCTGCACGACAATGTTCCGATTCTCTATGTCGAGACAACGGGCGATTCAAGCGGACTGGGCGTTGTTCGCGACGCATTGATCCAGGTGTTCATCAAGGACGGAAAACTGGCAGAGACCAACCTACCCAGCCAATGCGTGCTGGTCGAGAAAATTCCGCTGAATTCCGGCGGAAAGGTGGACGCGAAGCGGCTGCAGTCCGGCGCCGTGACCGGAAAACGGTTCAGCATCAAACATGTCAAACTGAACGACAGAATCAACGATATCCTTCTCCTGCCCGCGACGGAAGGAGAAGCCGCCACGGTCAGCGGCGGCATTCCGGAGGAACTGGAGAACGATCCATACAACATTCTGAGCGAAATTTTCGCCGCCATTCCGGAAATCAAGGAAAACGGAATTGCCAGCGTTCTGAATATTCCGGGCTTCCGGGAAATCGTGAAGAAGCTTACGGACTTTGACATTGACAACATTCCTGGAAGCATCACCAAGATAGCTCCGAAACTGATGAAGCTTTCCATTGACGAACTGCCCCCCATGCCGAAGATGAGCAGAGGCGGCAGGAAGAGCGACACAAAGAACTGGCTGAAAGATCTCGTTTCCATGTTTGAAGATATGGAAATCCCCGAGTTCCCGATGCCCATCGTACCGCCGCTGCCCATCGTACCGCCGCTGCCCCTCATGCCGCCCATGCTTCCCATGGCGCCCTGGGGATTTTGGGGAAAAAAGAGCAGCAAGGATGAACATAAAGACAAGTCTTACGGCGCTTCTTCGAGGGATTTCATGGAAACGATGAACGAGTTCACGGAAAACGCCAACAAATACGCCAGGGAACAAGCGGATTTATTCTTCAACTTCTTCCTGCCGGGCCAGAAGAAAACCAAAGAAACAACTTCAAAGACGGTCAAACGCACCGGAAAGGAAGCTTCTGACAACGCAGCGGACGACGAGGAATAAGGGAAAAAGGAGTCTGACTGGCAGCGACGACCATTCGGCGCTGGCATTCAAACATATATCTATGCAACATTGAAAGGAGATCAAAACAATGGGTAACAAAAAAGCGGCAAAGTATTTATTCCCGATGATGCTCGGCTGGGAATGGAAGAGCAAAAGCGAACGCAAGGAAGACTGGAAAGATTTCAAAGACAACATGGAGAAGATGTGGGATCAGTTCCAGGACATTCAAAAAACATCCAAGGATGCCATGAAAGAACAGTGGGAAAAATTCTTCCCGCGGCTC
>Ga0310690_10004227_pt1 | contig 20605 bp, 15 predicted proteins | sample AusTroGonzalo_MG_2_FD_207661 | JGI IMG/M metagenome (GOLD analysis project Ga0310690, IMG submission 207661) | Bovine rumen microbial communities from tropical cattle in Woodstock, Queensland, Australia - Gonzalo_04 (v2) (version 2) | ecosystem: Host-associated > Mammals > Digestive system >...
CGGCAATTTAGGGGCAAACAGCCCTAAATTTAATGTATTTAAGGCGATTTCGGATCAATTCCACAAAGAAAATCTGCATAGCGATACGTTGCAACTGATTTTTGATCCGGAAAGTGAAATCGGCAATCCGGCGTATTTGCGGTATTTTTTGGACGCGCTGAACGTGAGCGATTTTGATACGTCTGCCGTAAAAGTTTTCCGTGAAAAAGAGCGTATAGATTTGTTGTTGCGCAACGACACGCAGGGAATTATTATAGAGAATAAAATTAACGGCGCGGGGGACCAGCCGAACCAACTTTGCCGCTATTATCATTACGTAAAGGACGAGTTAAAATTGGACGTACTTAAAATTATTTATTTGCCCTTGGAACACAATAAACAACCCGCCCCGCCGACGGGTTATGCTGATGCTAAAGATTATTGCGAACAATGCCGCAAATGCGAAAAGGACGCAACTTATTTGCGCTCCGTGCAAGAAAATAAACTGCGTCCGCAAATCTTAAACGTGATTGAACCTAAAAGCGAAAGCGCAAGTTTAACCACGGTGTTGGAGCAATGTTGCCATGAAGCGCAAACGTTGCCGGAGCCGGATGCGGAAGTTTTTATCAGGCATTATAAAGATTTAGTGCAAGAAAAGGGGATTAACATTATGCTAAAGGAAACCGACGAACAAATTATAAATGAAATTTTGAAAGACCCGGGCAAAATAGATGCTGCCAATGCCGTCGCATCCGCTTGGAATAGGGCGGAAGATATTTTGCAAGATAAAATTATTGAAAAAATTAAGAAAATGGGGTTTCAGAAAGCCGGAAAAGAATATGTTAAAGCGGTAGCGCATCCCAACTGCCGAGAGATTGTATGGCTCCCCAAATGGGGGACTTGCGGCTTGCGGGAAAAGGGGCCGCAAGATGAGCCCAAACTGCGTGACTTATTGTGGGCCCTTGTAAGCGCAATGAGAGATGAGCCCTTATTACCACCCGTTTATCATAACAAAGGCAAAATTCCGGAAGATTATTGTATGCACATCAACTTGCTTTTGGGCTCCATGCGTACCAAAAAATTAGGTTTAGATTTGGAGCAGCTAGCGGAAAAGTATGTTAAATATTTTGAAGAATTAGAAAAAATTGTTAACGAAGATGCAAAAAAATAAAGGGAAAACAATGAAAAAATTATTATTTGCGTTAGTAGCGTCTTTTTTTGTGTTGGCGGGGTGCGCGGGTGCGCCCGCGGTGCGGGACCTGACTTTACAGGGTGACCACGGCAAATTGGCGGCCGTTATGCACGCGCCGAACACCAAGCAAAAATATCCGCTCGTGCTTATTTTGCACGGCTTTAACGCAAGCAAAGATATGGGGTTACTCACCGAACTTTCCGACCAACTTAACGCACAGGGTATCGCCACGTTTTTATTTGATTTTAACGGGCACGGGCAGAGCGAAGGATCGTTTTTGGATATGACTATCCCCAACGAATTAGAGGACGCGCGCCGCGTGTACGACTATGTGAGCAAATTGCCGCAGGTGGAGTCGGTTTCTTTGGCGGGGCACTCGCAAGGCGGGGTAATTGCCGCTATGCTCGCGGGGGAACTGGGCGCGGGAAAAATTAAAAGCGTGGTGCTGATGTCGCCCGCGCCCGAACTCAAGGACGACACCGCCAAAGGCGACCTGTTCGGTGTGCGCTACGACCCGAACAACGTGCCCGAATATATCACACTGCCTACGGGGTTAAAAGTGGGCCGCGCGTTTTTGGAAACCACCCCGCATTTGCCCATTTACGAAGTATCTTCGCGCTATACGGGGCCGGTGATGGTGCTGCACAGTGCCGACGACCAACTCGTGCCGTATCAGTACGGGGTGCGCATGAGCGAGTGCTATAAAAACGGACGTTTGGTAACGCTGCACGGCTTTGACCATAACTTCACGCAAAACACGCCGCTCGCGGACCAAGTAGTTACGGATTTTTTCACCGGCGAGTTACTCAAAAAATAAAGTTATAATTTGTTAGAGAAGTAGTGTTTGCCCGTCTTGAAGTACGCGCACCGGCGCGTCAAAAAGGCGGGCGAATTTTTCGGGCCGTTCGGTATGCAGGGGAATAAGCGTTTTGGGGCGCAGTTCGCGCACCAAATATTTTAAGGTTTGCACGTCTGCGTGGCCCGAAGTGTGCAGTATAAAGAGCGGCAAGCGGTAGGTTTTGGCGTCTTGCATAAAGAGATTATCGGGCTCTTTCAAATATCCTTCCCACGCGCTGTGAATCAGGCGCACCTGTTGCGTACGCGCCAGCACGCGGCGGCGCAACGCAAAATTATCTTTAAGAATAAACCGCTCGGGCGTTTTCAAAATTTCGCTTAAGGTTATTTTTTTAGGGGCGTATTGGAGTAAATGCGGTTTGAGTTTTTGCGTGAGCGAATTGCGCGCAAAATAGACGCGGATATGTTCCCAATGCCATTGGGGAATAGCGGAACTTAAAGACGCAAATTGCTCCAAAACAAAACAAGAATACGGGTCCAAAACCAATGTTTTGCGCAATCGGCGCGCGGCTTTATAAACGCAGATTAAGCGGTCCAAATTTTGTGCGGAAAAGTAAATAACGGGCAGTTTTTTATTATCCGCAAGGGCTTTTTGTAAACGGAGTTGCAGGGCCGTTTCGGTTTCGGCCTTTTTTGCCGGACGCGAAAGGGTGGTGCCTTCCATAAGCAAATAATCGGGGTTTTTACGTCGGGCGAGTTGGCGGGTTAAAAAAGCGCGGGGCCCGTGCGCGCGCAAATCGCCCGTATAAATAAGGCGCGTTTTGGAAGCGGTAATTTCGTAAGCCACCGCTTGCGCCGCGCTATGGTCCACCGGCAACGGAGTGATGCTAAACGGACCGATTTTAACGCGTTTGTAAGGGGTCAACGCGATAAAACGGACGTGCGCGAACGATTGCCCCAACAGCGGGGCCACGTGGCGCAACAAATTGATAACGGCTTGCGGAGCATAGACGGGGATTTGCGGGTGAAGTTCGGCAATTAGGCCGTAATGGTCGGGGTGGGCGTGGGTTAAAAAAACCGCGCTCACTTCGGGTGTTTGGTCGTTATAAACACCGCTAATCGGCGCGCGGTAGGCGCGGGCGGGCTTATTTTGTTTGATAGACGCAAGCGGCAAGCCCAAGTCAAAGAGCAGGCGCGTTTTGCCCCCGCGGATTTCCACGCAGTTGCCGCCGATTTCGTGCGCGGCGCGGTGAATCGTAAGCGTTATTTCTTCTTGTTTACGTGTAACAGGCATAACTTACAATATTCGTAATAGTGGGCGATTTGTTGGATTTCGTTTAAGCGCGGTAAAAAGGTTTCGGGTATCGGCTCAAAAGAAAGTTGCGCCTTTTGGGGCGTAAGCAAGGTGTTAAGCGCGCTTAAAAAGGCCTTTTTGCGGGTTTTGTCTTTTTGCAAAAAATCGGCCGGTGCGCGGACGATTAACGTTATCGGTTGCGCGAGTGCGTAGCGCGCGGTAAAACGCACGGCGGGCGGGTCTTTACGGGTTTGCGCGCGCAACATTAAAAAATAATAGTAAATCACTTCGTAACACGCGTGGTAAAAATCGCCCGCCGACGGGTTTACTTTAAGTTCAATAATCTGGGTAATAACGGGGCGACGGCGGCGGGGGTCGGGGTCGGTTGCGTTAAAATCAAGGGCTATCATATCGGCGGCTATGCGCGAAGTGTCTTGCCGTTCGCCGGAACTGAACGCAAACTGGTTGTAAATCTGTTCGTTGGCGGCGGTGTAGAAAAACTCCAACAAGGTTTCGGGCTTGATGCGGTTTTTTTGCGCCAGCGTTTGCGAATTGATTTTTTTGCGCGCCTTTAGGATATCGCCCCGAAAGGTAAAATCGGCACACCGCTCCCACAAGGCACGTAAAAGGGCGGGTTGCTCTTCGGGTTGGCACAGGCGGGTTTTGTGCGCTTTTGCCCATGAGGAAAAATCAAATTTGCCCATCCTAATAATCCCCTTTGGTGCATTGTAAACAGGTTATCCCGTTGGCGCGCCACATATCCACCACGCTTTGGCGGTCGTCCACGCAAAATAAAATTTCTTTGCCTTGCGCTTGCAGATTTTTTAAGATATCTTCTTTGACTTGGCTGTCGTGGCGGTAGTCATTATCGGCGCGCATAAGCAGGGTGTCAAAGGGAATTTCATGCCACGTCAGCCACGTTTCGGTTACTTTCCTAAAACGCTCTTGGCGGCCGGATACCAAAATGATTTCGTAGGCTTTACTATCATATAACGTGCGGTAAAGGGATACGACGGGCTCGTTGGGCAGGTCTTTATCCATAGTCGCGTTAAAATTTTTCCAGTCGGGCTTGGCTTGGCGTAAAAATTTTTCGCGCCCGTTAAGGTCTGCGAGTGTGCCGTCTATATCAAAAATAATCGTTTTCATAGTTCTATATTAGCAATAAAAAAGAGTACGGGCAATATAACTTTGTATTATATGCGTTGGAAAAAAGATAATGTGCTAAAATATACGTATGAACCAACAGGAACTTTTGGCGGTGCGTGAGAAAACCATTATCACCACCAGTATTATCGGTATCGTTACCAACGTGCTTTTGGCGGGTTTTAAGGCGGCGGCGGGGGTAATGGCGCACTCTATTGCGCTGGTGTTGGACGCGGTAAATAATCTCTCGGACGTGCTTTCTTCGGTTATCACCATTATCGGCGCCAAACTTGCCAGCAAAGCACCCGATAAAGACCACCCGCTCGGCCATGGGCGTATTGAATATTTAAGTTCCATGCTCGTTTCGGCGGTTATTTTGTACGCAGGCGCGACGGCGATGGTGGAATCTATCAAAAAAATCTTCCGCCCGCAACTGCCCGAATATACCGCGCTGACGCTAATTATTATCGGGGTGTCGGTGGCGGTCAAAATTGTGCTCGGGCGGTTTGTAAAAGCGCGCGGGGAAAAAGTGAACTCGGGCGCGCTTAAAGCCTCGGGCGCGGACGCACTCTTTGATGCGATTTTGTCGGCCTCGGTGCTGGGCGGCGCGGTGTTTTATTTGTGTTTTCACATTTCTTTAGAGCCCTATATGGGGGTGGTGATTTCGGGGGTGATTATCCGCGCGGGGTGGTCCATGATGGGCGACACGTTGGGCGACATTTTGGGCAAGCGCGTGGACGCGCAAACCAGCCGGCGCATTAAAGCCATTTTAAGCGCGGAGCCCGAAATCCGCGGCGTATATGATTTGATGATTAACAACTACGGGCCGGATAAAAATTACGCGTCCGTACACGTGGAACTGCCCGACGTGATGAGTGTGGACGAAGTGGACCGCTTAACGCGGCGCATAGAAGAAAAAGTCTATCACCAAACGGGCGTTATTTTGACGGGGGTGGGGGTGTACGCCTATAACACGCAGGGCGGCGAACAGGCCCATATCCGCAACCATGTGCAGCAAATCGTTCTGGCGCACGATTGGGCGCTTCAGTTACACGGGTTTTATGTGGATATTCAAGCCAAAAAATTGCGTTTTGACGTGGTGTTGAGTTTTGATATCGCCAAGGAAAAAGCGTTGGAAGTTTTACTGCGTGAAGTGCAAGGCGCGTACCCCGCGTATCAGGTGCAAATCACGCCCGACATAGATATTACAGATTAAAAAAGGGGAAGTATATGCCGAAAGCAAAAATCAATCACAAAGAAACGGAAGTTGTGGATAACATGGGCGCGTTTAACGCGCTTGTCGCGCGCGTCAAAGCGGCGCAAAAAACGTATAGTACGTTTTCGCAAGCGCAGGTCAATGCGATTTTCAAGGCCGCCGCTACCGCCGCCGATAAGGCGCGTATCCCGCTGGCGCGTATGGCGGTGGAAGATACGGGCATGGGCGTGCTGGAAGATAAAATCATCAAAAACCATTACGCCGCCGAATATATCTACAATAAACACAAGGACGCCAAAACCTGCGGCGTGATTAAAGAAGATAAAATAAACGGCACCTACATTGTGGCCGAACCTTTAGGCATTATAGCGGGTATTATTCCCACCACGAACCCCACTTCTACCGCTATTTTCAAAGCCCTTTTGGCACTTAAAACGCGCAACGCAATTATTTTTTCGCCGCACCCGCGCGCCACGCAAAGCACGATTGCGGCGGCTAAAATTGTATTGGACGCCGCCGTCGCGGCGGGCGCCCCCAAAGACATTATCGGTTGGATAGACAAGCCGTCTTTGGAACTTTCCGACGCCCTACTGCACCACCCCGATATCGCGTGTATTTTGGCAACGGGCGGGCCGGGGATGGTCAAAGCGGCTTATTCTTCGGGCAAGCCGGCACTCGGCGTCGGGGCGGGTAACGTGGCCGCCGTTATTGACGAAACCGCCGATATTGAGATGGCGGTGTCGTCGGTGTTGATGTCCAAGACGTTTGACAACGGCATGATTTGCGCTTCGGAGCAGTCGGTTATCGTGGTAGAAGATGTGTACGAAGCCGTCAAAAAAGAATTTATTTACCGCGGGGCCTATTTGGTCAAAAAGGCCGACGAGAAAAAACTCATAGATTTTCCGTTTATTGACCCCAAACGCGGCACCGCCCACCCCGCTATCGTGGGCCAACCCGCGCCCAAAATCGCGCAGTTGGCGGGGTTCAAAGTGCCGCCGGAGTCCAAAATTTTACTCTGCGAGCGCGCCAAACTGGATTGGAATGACCCTTTCTCGCGCGAGAAGTTATCGCCCATTTTAACTATGTATAAGGCTAAAAATTTTGAACAGGCCGCCCAAATGGCGTGCGAGTTGGTTTTCAAAGGCGGCGCGGGCCATACCGCCGCGCTTTATACCGACGAGCGCAAAAAAGAACGCATTAAAGCCTATGCCGAAAAAATGCCCGCCTGCCGCGTGCTGATTAACCAGCCGTCGTCGCAAGGGGGGATAGGCGATTTGTATAACTTTAAGTTGGAGCCCTCCCTCTCGCTGGGGTGCGGTTCGTGGGGCGGAAATTCCGTTTCGGGCAATATCGGCGTGGAACATTTGCTCAATTATAAAAGTGTGGTGGAAAGGAGAGAAAATATGTTGTGGTTCAAAGTGCCGTCTAAAATTTATTTCAAACGCGGGGCCGTGGATTTGGCCTTGCAGGAATTGCAAGGTAAAAAACGCGCATTTATCGTAACCGACCGGTTTTTGTTTAACGCGGGCGTGGTGGACACCATTATCAAAAAATTAGACGAACTGCATATAGACCACCAAGTGTTTTTTGAAGTCAACCCCGATCCCACCCTCTCCACCATCCGCCAAGCGTTGGAGATCGTTACCCCTTACGAGCCCGACGTGATTATCGCTTTGGGCGGGGGGTCACCTATGGACGCGGCTAAAATTATTTGGCTGCTCTACGAACAACCCCAAACCAATTTTGACGATATTTCCATGCGCTTTATGGATATCCGCAAGCGCATTTGCCAAATCCCCGAACTGGGCAAAAAAGCAACGATGGTGTGTATCCCCACCACGTCGGGCACCGGCTCGGAAGTAACGCCCTTTGCCATTATCACCGACGAGAACACCCACTATAAATACGCACTGGCCGATTATGCACTCACCCCGCATATGGCCATTGTGGACCCGAACTTCGTGGATAATATGCCCAAGGGGCTGACGGCGGCGTCCGGCATTGATGCGTTGGTGCACGCGTTAGAATCTTACGTGTCTTGTATGGCGACCAATTTCACCAACTCCAACGCGCTGGAAGCCACCAAACTGATTTTCCGCTATTTGGTGCGTTCGTATCAGCACGGAGCCGACGACCCCGTCGCGCGCGAAAAAATGCACTACGCCGCCACCATAGCCGGTATGGCCTTTGCCAATGCGTTTTTGGGGTTGTGCCACTCCATGGCGCATAAACTCGGCGCGATGTATAACATCCCGCACGGGGTAGCCAATGCGCTGCTTATCCGCCAAATTATCCGCTTTAACGCGGTGGATAACCCCACCAAACAGGCTATTTTCCCGCAATATAAGTATCCTTGCGCCAAAGAAAAATACGCGCAAATCGCCGACGAGTTAAATTTAGGCGGTAAGACGAGTGACGAAAAAGTAACCCGTCTGCTTAAGGCGGTAGATAAACTGATGGGGGAACTGGATTTGCCCAAATCTATCCAAGAAGTAGGCGTGAGCGAAGCGGAGTTTATGGCTAATTTAGACGTGCTGGTAGAACGCGCGTTTGATGACCAGTGCACGGGGGCGAACCCGCGGTATCCGCTGATGAGTGAGATTAAGCAGTTGTTCTTAGACGCGTACTACGGGGTAGTGTAGTTTTTAACGACGTGTTGTGCGCGTACGATTTATGCACAAAACACAAAAGAGCGTTTCTTTTGTGTTTTGTTGCTTTCTGTGATACAATTTTCCAAAACCTGCCATTTTGCGTGTCCCTGCCCCTTGACGTACCATTAAGGTACGCCTATGCGGGGCACTTGCCCACGCAATATGGAGCGGTTTTGAAAAATCATCTTACCGAGCGCAAAGTCGCGCTAATACGAACGGCATTTTTTTCACAATAAAAAAATAAAATAAGCGTCGTCATGCCAAACTTGATTTGGCATCTTCCACGCTATGTTGCCGTTGTTGTTATATTTCACAACGACGTAACGGCGACGTGGAAGATCCCGTATCAAGTACGGGATGACCTAATAAAACGGCATTAAAAATAAACAAAGCGTCATGGGGCGGGCGTTTGTTTTACCCCTTTTATTTCTTCCCTTAATTTTATCAAACGCTCTTTTAACTGGGTGTATCGCACGTCTTGCGGGTGCGCTTTTATCGCCGCTTCCGCCACCGATAACGCTTTTTCAAACTCGCCCGCGAAATCATACATCACCACGCAAAAATGCGTCTGCAAGTACGTATCGCTTTGGATTTGCTTAAAGAGCCGGAGCGCGTTTTCGTAGTGCTGTTGTGCAATTTCCAGATAAATGCGGTAAACGGGCAACACTTCGTCTTGCGGGTTTTGTTTCAGGCCGTCTGCGATATATTTTTGCGCCGACGGATAATCTTTTTTCGTATAGCAAATGAGTGCCGCTTGCCGGTAGGCCCACGGGTCTTCGGGATATTCTTTAATTAGTGCGTCGCAAAAGAATAAGGCCGAGTTATACTTGCGTTGGATCCAATCAAAGCGCGCACCGACGCGGAAAGTTTGCTCCTTGTGCCATTTGTTATAGATATGCGCTTTCTCTTTTTTATCAAATACCCCCTGTGCGCTGAGCGCTAAAAACATTGTTTTGAAAGGGTTGCTTTCCATAGAGTCCGCACTTAAAAAAGTAACCGCGAATAATTCGTCCGCCGAGTAGGGATAGATTTTTTCGCGTTGCGTCTGCCGCTTTTTTTGCGCTTGTTTGCCCGCTTTGAGCACTTCTTTTTGTACGGGGAGCACAAAATTATTTGTTTTTCCTACCGCTTGGGTAATCACGTCTAACATATCGGCAAAATCGCGGGCGTTTTTTTCGGTTACCAGAAATTTGGATAATTCAAAATCGGGGCGCAGGCGATAATTGGAGTTTTGCTCGTTGGGCTTATACAAGGGGATACCCGCTTTTTCCAAAATTTTAATATCGCGGTTCATGGTGCGCTTGGAAACCCCGCACTCTTGCGCTGCCTGATTCAAATTCAGCACGCCGTTATTGAGCGTAATGAGCAGTTTAATCAAACGCGAAAGGTGGTCTATTATTTCGCGCTCGCCGTTATTTTTTGCTTTTTGGGCGCCCGATTTTTTGGGCAGTTTTGAAAAGTCTTTTTTTGTCGTCATAGTGGTCTCCTAGTTATCATTTTTAGCCAATGCGTCAAATTCCGCTTGGTGTTCTTGGATAATTTGCCGGATTTCTTTTCTCAGGCGGGCATATTTGTCCTTTGTTTTTTTATGTATAGGCATAAGTTTTCTCTATTGATAATCTCCCGCCCTATTGAGCAAATTATCGTCCTTGTCATACAAATCAAGTAACGAGATAACAAGGTTGGCCGGAAGTTTTTGTTCCACCCGAAATTCTTTTACACCTATGGTGTTTCCTTTTACTCGCCGCACCGGCCTTTTCTTTCTTTCCCCCGGCACGCGGGCGTATTTTACTAGATTCCAGTCTATTGCTTGTACACGCGCCGCCACTTTCCGTTTATATTCGGTGTATGCTTCTTCATTTCGTTTTCGTGCTTCTTCGGTATGTTCTTCTTTATCTTCCATAAAAACCGCTTGGCAACGGCAGAAATAATCCTCGTCTAAATGGTGTACTTCGGCGGTTTTTTCAATATCGCGCCAAAAATCTTGCTCGGTGTATCCCTTGTAGCCAATCCACGATAATTCCGGCTCCTCATCAAAATAAAAACGATTTTCGGCATAATTCCAATGCCGGTAATCATAAATTTCCATGTTAAACTCTACCCCCAACACTTCTATCTCACAACGCGGTCCGGCATGACAACAATATCTATCCCAACTCCATTCTGCGCCAAAAACATTTGCCCCTTTATAGACTATCTGCATATCCAAACATTTATGCTTCATTCCCAAAAAGTGGTGGATGACCTTAAACCAACTGATTTTCTCAATGTATTTCCAAAACATAACAACTCCTTGCCCCGCCCCCGTGAAAGAGCGGGGCTTACCCGTTAATTTTTCGGGAATAAACTTCCGCCGCAAGTCGGGCATTTCATATTGGTGGGCGGAAACGAGTATCTAAACAACTGATGACACATCATACATTCGTATTTATATTCCGGCATAGTAGTTTTCCTGTCCATAATTTGTACTGCCCTTATAGGATATAAAACAGGTGCGACAACGTCCTGTCGCGGCATAGAAAATAATAATTTATCGTCGGGGGAAAAGTGTGCGGGGGAATTTTTAATAAATCAAAAAGGCGTCACCCTGAACTTGATTCAGGGTCTTCCACGCTGGTTGTTACGAAACGGAACGGCAAAAGGCGACGTGGAAGATCCCGTATCAAGTACGGGATGACAACCTTTATTTTTTGGAAAATGGTATTGCAGAAAAGACACAAGACTAAAAATTTTTATTTTTAGTCTTGTGCGTATAATTGCTAGAGCGCGACAGGCTGTTCGTGCCAGCACGACATTGCGTAAGATAGGCTGATTTGTCAGATTTGAGATAGATTTGCGTTGCTAGTTGCCCGAAGTTATACTGACAGGTATTACGAGTGGCAAGGCAACGCAAAGATGCTCAAAGGTGGCAAATGGTTGCCCAGAGCCCGCAACTCCGGCAAAATCTTTACGTTTTGCCGGAGTGTGGGGTTATGCAAAAAAAGTACAACAGCCGTTAAAAAAAGGGGAAATTACAAGGTTACTTCCCAATAGCCTTTGTCAGGGTCCTTGCGCCGTAACTCGTCAAACCGCGCGCGCAACGCTTGGCCTAAATGCGCGCACGCTTCTTCGTCGGCCAAAATGGTGGCTTTCCCGTTATGGCGCAGGGCCGTAATGGGGCAATTTATACCCGGTTCTTCTTCGGTTAAGCGGCGCACGGCGTCGGCTTTTTTCTCGCCTTTTATCAAAATCCATACTTCTTTGGCGTCGGTCAGCGTGCCGATTCCGATACTCAAAGCGTGCGTGGGCACTTGGGTTAAATCGTTGCCGAAAAAGCGCGCGTTGGCTTCGCGCGTGCTGGGGGTCAGCGCGACGCGTCCGGTGCGCGAAGTAAAGGGTGTGCCGGGCTCGTTAAAGGCCAAATGCCCGTTGCGCCCGACGCCGCCGAAAAAGATATCAATACCGCCCGCCGCTTTTATCGCATTTTCGTAGGCGCGGCACTCGGCCTCAATATCGGGCGCGTTGCCGTTCAAAATGTGGGTATTTTCGGGCTTGATATCAATATGGGAAAACAGATTTTGGCGCATATAGGTGTGGTAACTTTGCGGGTCGTTTTCGGGCAGGCCGATATACTCGTCCATATTAAACGTGAGGACGTTTTTGAAACTGACTTTTCCGTCCGCGCACGCCTTGCATAAGGCCGCGTACATATCCAGCACGGTGCTGCCCGTCGGCAACCCCAATACCAAGCGGTGATCGGGGGCGTTATTGATTCGTTGAATAATATAATCGGCGGCAATTTGGCCGATATTTTTTTGACTTAAAATTAAACGCATAAGATTATCTCATGTAAGTTTTGATTTCGTCTAAAATCAGTTCCACTTCGGGGCCGATCACCACCTGCACGCTTCCGCCCGAGCCTTTAATAACGCCGCGCGCGCCGATTGCTTTTAGCGCGGGGATATCCAATTTATTTTCGTCGGCCACTTCCAAGCGCAAGCGCGTGGCGCACGCGCCCATGGTTTTGATATTTTCTTTACCGCCCAGTGCGCGCAAATACTGCGCACCGCGCGTATTTTGCGCCGCTTGTGCAGGGGTTTGCTCGGGCGCGCTTTGCGGTTGCGGGGCGTCTTCTTCGCGGCCCGGAGTGGACAAATTCCACTTGCGGATCACCCACACGAATAAGAAATAATAAATCGCACCGTACACGAGCCCGACGGGGATTAAATACCACCCGTTCGTGCCTAACTTAAAACTCAAAATGTAGTCAAACAACCCCGCCGAGAACGTAAAGCCGAGTTTCACGCCTAGCACGTTCATAATGACGAGTGAAATTCCCGTCAGTACCGCGTGAATCACATACAGCGGGAACGCCAAAAACATAAACGAAAATTCAATCGGTTCGGTAATCCCCGTTAAGAACGACGTAAACGCCACCGAAATCAACAACCCGAGTGCCGCTTTTTTGCGTTCGGGGTGGGCGGTTTTAAGCATAGCCAGCGCGGCCGCGGGCAACCCGAACATCATAATCGGGAAGAACCCCGCCATAAACGCGCCGGCGGTGGGGTCCTGCGCGAAAAAGCGCGTTAAATCGCCGTGGACAATGGTGTTTACGCCGTTTTGGATGGTGGCGAAATCGCCAAACTGGAACCACACCAAATTGTTCAAAATGTGGTGCAAACCGAGCGGGATTAACAAGCGGTTAGCCACGCCGTAGCAGAATAACCCCACGTTGCCCGACGCAATCAGCCAATTCCCAAGGCCCGAAATGACCGCCGAAATAACCGGCCAAATATAGGAAGCGAGCACGGCAATAACCAAACACGCGCCGCCCGTTACGATAGGCACAAACCGCCGTCCGCCGAAAAATGCCAAGTAAGAGGGCAAGTGAATATTTTTGAAGCGGTTATACAAAAGCCCCGCGGTGATACCGGCAATAATACCGCCGAAAACGCCCATATTGAGATCGGGATTTAAGGCCGAGAGCGACGCCGTCAAAATCACATACCCCACATACGCCGCCAGTGCCGCCGCGCCGTGTTGTTCGTCGGCAAAGCCGATAGCCACGCCGATAGCGAAGATGATTGCCAAATTCGCAAAAACGGCATTTCCCGCCGCGGTGATAAAGGCAATATTGAGTAAGTCCGGCTGGCCCAAACGCAAGAGTAACCCCGCGATAGGCAGTACCGCCATAGGGAGCATTAAGGCTTTGCCGAGTTTAACCAGCCCACGCCCGACGGGGGAAAAGCAGTTCTTCCATGATGTCATATATTCTCCTAGTGAAACGTGTTGCGTACAAAATCTCTTACTTCGCTTGCACTGCCCAGCGTCAAGGCGTGCGCGGCCGCCGCCTGACAATCTTTAAGCGTCAACCGCCGCACGAGTGCTTTAACTTGTGCAATTGCACCCGCGCCGACGGCTAATTCTTGCACGCCCAGACCAATCAGTAGCGGCACGGCTTGCAAATCGCCCGCGAGCGCGCCGCAAACCGCCACATGGCGGTTGTATTTTTGCGCACCTTTGGCGGTGAGTGCGATTAAGTGCAGTACCGCCGGTGATAAGCCGTCCGCTTGCGGGCTGAGTGTTTGGTGTCCGCGGTCAATGGCTAGGGCGTATTGCGTTAAATCGTTGGTGCCCAGCGAAAAGAAATCGGCGCATTGGGCAAATTGCTCGGCCATCAGCGCCGCCGCCGGAATTTCCACCATCATCCCTACTTGAACGGGGGCGGTAATGCCCAAGCGTTGTTTTTCTTCTTCTACAATTTCGCGCATACGGCGCATTTCGGAAGTAGCGCCGACCATGGGAATCATAATGCGCAGGGCGCTAATCGGTTTGACTTGGAGCATAGCGCGCACCTGCGTGCGGAAAATGAGTGAATTGTCCTCATACAAGCGCACCCCGCGTAAGCCGAGCATGGGGTTATCTTCGGCGGGGATAGGGATATAGCGCACCGGTTTATCGCCGCCGATATCCAACGTGCGCAGTGTAACGGGTTTGCCTTGCAACGCGCCTACGACCGCCTGATATTCTTTGGCTTGTTTTTCTTCGCTCGGGGCGTCGGTTTCGCGCAGGAATAAAAATTCGGTGCGTACGAGCCCTAACGCGTCGGCGCCGTTTTCAAAGGCGGCTTTTGCGTCGGCCGCGCTGTTAATATTGCCGCCGATTTCCACGCGCACGCCGTCTAAGGTAACGGCGGGGGCCATACAGGCGGCGCGGTTGCGTTTTTCTTCTTCGCGCGCTTGGGTAAAACGGGCGTGCAGATGCTCGTGCTTGTCGGGGTCGGGCGCGATTAAAAGCGTGCCTTCGTCGCCGTCAATAAAGGCGGGGGTTGCGTTTTTAACGAGATCAAAATTCACGCGCGTATTGACCAGCGTAGGAATATTTTTATTACGCAGTAAAATAGATACGTGCGCGGTGGGCGAGCCGTTGGTAAGCGCGACGCCGATAATCTGCTCGTGAAAGTGCGACACGTCGGACGGGAGTAAATCTTCGGCTAAAATAATGGTGCCCGCTTCAAATTTATAAGCGGTTTCTTCCTGCCCGTTTAGCAGTAAAATCATTTTGCGGCGCAAGTCCTTAAAGTCGGCGATACGCTCGGCTAAAAAGGTACTGCCCGTCTGGCGCAATAAATCAATGCTTTTGCGGATGGCTTCGTTGAAACTATACGCGGCGGTCTTGCCCGTTTGGATAACCGCTAGGGTTTCTTGCGCTAAAAACGGGTCTTGGAGCATTTCCAAATGCGCGGCGCTGATGGCGCGCTCGCTGGCGGAAGCGGACGCTTGGGCCGTCTCTTTTAAGCGTTCGCTCAAAACGAGTAAACAATCTTCAAAAAGTTGTTTTTCGGCGGGCACGTCTTGCGTGTTTTCTTCAAAAGCGACTTCTTCGTGCTTGAATAAAAACGTTTTCCCTTCGGCAATCCCCGCACAGGCGGTTAAGCCTTTAATGGGGGTAGAAAGTTGCGCGGGCGCGATTTGCACTTGCGCGGGGGTTACGGGCGCAGGTTTGGGGGCAGGTGCGGCGGAATCTTCCCCGCAGCCCGACGCAATTAAACCGGTCAGCGTTTTTAAGGCTTCTCGGGCTTGTTGCTCGTCGGCGGTGTGGGCGGATAAGGTAATAGTGTCCCCGCACGCTAAGGCAAGCCCCATAATGCCCACCACGCTTTTGGCGTCGGCGGTTTTACCCGCTTTGTGCAGTTGCAAGGGGAAGGGGAATTTTTTAGCCGCTTGCACGATTATCCCCGCCGGACGCGCGTGCACGCCGTTGGGGTTGATAATGGTTACGGGCGCGGAAGTAAGCGCGTTTTCCGTCGCGGGGGCCGCTTCAACGGGAGCGGGAGAATCGCCTACCCAAAACAACCGCTCGCCCGCGCGCACGTTACCGCTTTGGGGGGTAATGGGGGTGTCCATGGGGGCGGTGAGTACGCACATCACCCACGCACAGGGGCAATTTTTAAGGATGAAATCTTTATCAAAGGTTAAAATCTTTTGGCCTTTTTTGACGGCGTCGCCTTCTTTGGCAAACGCTTCAAAGCCTTTGCCTTTGAGTTGCACCGTTTCCAGCCCGACGTGAATTAAAAGTTCTATATTGCCGCTAGAGACCGTAACGGCGTGCAAGTTGGAATTAAAATTGGTTAAGGTGCCGTCAAAGGGGGCATAAAGGGTATTGTCGGACGGGTCAACGGCCAAGCCGTCGCCGAGCATTTTTTCATTAAAAACGGGATCGGGTACTTCGGTAAGCGGAATAATTTTTCCGCTGACGGGGGAAAACACTTCAAAATTATCACTCACGGGAATTCTCCTTTATGGCGAAGATACTTCCATTATAACTTTTTTTAGGTATTATGCAATAGGCGCGGCAGACGAAATTTAGATTATATATTAAAAAAGGGGGACGCTTTTAGGCGTCCCCTTTTGAAAGAATCTACTTAACGGCCTCGGTGGCTATGTGTTCCAAAATGTGAAACACCTTTTCCGCCCACGCTAAACTGCACCACTCGTAGGGGCCGTGCGGGTTTTCGTAGCCGGCAAAAATGTTGGGCGTGGGGAGCCCCTTAAAGGTGATTTGTGCCCCGTCGGTACCGCCGCGGGCTTGCGTCAGGCGGTAATCAATGGCGCAGTCTTTAAGGGCTTTTTCCAATAAATCCATAGCCTGCGGACGCTGTTTTAAGATGTCGCGCATATTGCGGTATTGTTCCTTAAATTCCACGTCAATTTTAGCGGCGGGATATTTTTGGCGTTTTTGCTCCACCAAGTCCAAAAGCAGTTGCTTAAAGTGGGCAAATTTTTTCAAATCGTGTTCGCGCACCAAGCCTTGAATTTCGGCTTTTTCCAAACCGCCGGTAATATCCTTAAAAAGGATAAAGCCGTCCTCTTTGTCGGTGGTTTCGGGCAGTTTGTCTTCGGGCCAAGAAGAAATAATGTCGGCGGCTATGCGTACGGGGTTGGCCATAAAGTCTTTCGCCGCGCCCGGGTGGCAAGATTTGCCGGTAATTTTTATAGTAACCGCGTCGGCGTTAAAGTTGCCGCAGTCAATATCGCCCAAGTTGGCCCCGTCAATGGTGTAGGCAAAGTCGGCAGCGAATTTTTTAACGTCAAAATAGCCGATACCCACGCCCGTTTCTTCGTCAATGGTAAAGGCCACTTTTAAGGGGCCGTGTTTGATTTCGGGGCGGGCGAGTAAATATTCGGCAAAGGTCATAATAATAGCGATACCGAGTTTGTCGTCGGCCCCCAGTAAGGTATTGCCGTCGGAAGTAACGATATCGTCGCCGATACAACGTGATAAGGCGGGCGCACTTTGGGGGGTTAACACCATTTTTTTGGCGTCGTTAATGGTGATGTTGCCGCCCTGATAATTTTCGTGCAGTACGGCGCGTACGTCTTTGCCGTTATAGTCGCTGACCGTGTCCATGTGGGCAAAAAAACCGATAACGGGGGCTTGGGCGTCGGTCGTGGGGGGGATTAACCCCGTTACAAAGCCGTATTCGTCCACTTCCACGTCGCAAATGCCGATTTTGCGCATTTCGGCGGCAAGTTGGTGGGCAAAACCGATTTGGCTGTCGGTAGAAGGTACACAGGTGCTTTCGCCGTTGCTGGTGGTATCTACGGCAACGTAGCGCGATAAGCGTTTATAAATTTTTTGTTGAATATCGTTCATATAAAAATCTCCCATAAAGGCTTAATTTATTATACAATATCTACATCATACATTTGGGAGGTTTTTTATGAAGAAATTATTGGTTTTTGTATCGGCGGTGCTGATGTTGGCGGGGTGTGCGAGCGTCAAAGAAGCGTCTAACTTGAAGAATTGCACTTACTCGTTTAAGAGCGTGGAAGTGGAAAATATCGGGCTTAAATCCATTGATTTGCTCGTTACGCTCGTGATTACCAACCCGAATAAAAAAGAATCCGCAAAACTTAAACGCTTTGTGGGGGAACTTTCGGCTAACGACGATAAAATCGCCGATTTGACCTTAAAAGATATTGTTATTCCGCCGGCTTCGCCGTATACGGCAAAGGCAAAAGTGGCTGTCCCTACGGCTACGTTGAGTAGCAAACTATTGGGGCTTTTAAGTATGGGTAGCGGAACGATTGATTACCACCTGAAAGGGACGATGTATTTTGAAGGACCGATGGGGGTGGAGTTGCCGTTGCCGTTAGACATTGGGCGTTTAGGAAGTTATAATAGTTAAGTTTTTAATAACGCGTTGCGCTTGGTTTTTTAACGGCGTGGCGCGCTTTAACGATTTACGCACAAAACACAAAAGAGTTTTTCTTTTGTGTTTTGTTGCTTTTCTGCGAAACAATTTTCCAAAACCTGTTTACTTTGCGGTCTCGCGGGCTTGCAGTACCTGCAGTACAGCCGGCGCCCGCCTAAATCCCGCAAATTAAAAGCGGTTTTGAAAAATCATCTTATCTGGCGTGATGGCGTGCTTGGTTTTTTAACAACCTGTTGTGCTTTGACGTAACCCCTAACTTCGCCGAGGTAAACTCGGCTCCGTTTACGGACTCCGGGCAACTATTTTCTAAAAAATAAAATAAGTGTCATGCTGAATTTATTTCAGCATCTTCAACGCTGAAGTCGTTTCGTAACGCAACAACAACAGCGGTGCGTTGAAGACCCTGAATCAAGTTCAGGGTGACTTTATTATTTATCCCTTATTATAAACCCACTTAAAAAATCCGCTTACTTCGCGCCCGCTTTTTTAAGCAAGGAAATCAGTTCGGCGTTTCCGTTTGATTTGGCGTAGTCCAAGGCCGAGTTCTTGTTATTATCCTTATAAGTAACGTTGGCCCCCGCTTTGAGCAGGGTTTTTACGGCGTCTGCGTGTCCTAAAGAAGCGGCCATCATCAGCGCATCGGTTCCCGTTTTGTTGCGCGCGTTGACTTTTGCGCCCGCTTTTAAGAGTTGTTTGATAATGTCCGCATTGCCGTTGGCGGCGGCACTCATCAGCGCGGTCCACCCGTCTGTTTTAGAGGCTAAATTCACACTCGCGCGTGCATTTAATAAGGCTTTTACCACGTCGTTGTGTCCGTAATAAGAGGCTAGCATCAGTGCACTCCACGCGTCTTGTTTGAGGCGGTTTTTTTCGGCCCCCGCTTTTAAGAGTAAATTGACCACGTCGGTATATCCGCCGATAGAGGCGTTCATCAAGGCGTTGAAATTATCTTTATCTACGGCGTTGACGTTGGCCCCGGCGGCTAATAAAAGTTTGACGATGGGCGTAAGCCCTTTGCCCGCCGCATAAATAAGCGCGGTGTGCCCTTGTTGGTCGGCGGCGTTGGGGTCGGCTCCGGCGGCAAGCAGTGTAAGGGCGATATCCTGTAAATCGTAAGTGCTCGCTAAAATTAAAGCCGATACCCCTTTATCGGTGGTGGTGTTGGGGTCGGCTCCGGCGAGTAAAAGCGTTTGTGCCACTTCTTCGCGCCTGTCTATAATGGCTTGGAGTAGCGGATTGGTGTAAGCGGTATGGTTGTTGGCGTTGACGTCTGCGCCCGCTTGCAAAAGTACGTTAATCAGGTCCATACTGCCTAATTTAACCGCGTTGGAAAGGGGAGTTTGTTTGCCGGAGTTCGCGTCGGTCTTGGCGTTGACGTTGGCGCCCGCGTCAAGCAAGGCTAGGGTGTTTTGGGCGTCCACGTCCCACTTACTCATGCGGATAAGGGCCGTTTCACCGATATTATTGCTGTGGTTGACTTTTACGCCTTTTTGGGTGAGTAGCGCAATAAAAGGGGTGCGGTCGGCATTTTCAAAGATATTATCCACCGCCCAAAGGAGCAGCGAATTGCCGTCTTTATCGGTATAATTTACGTCCGCGCCCGCATCAATTAAAATTTTGGCGGTTTCCAACTGGTCTTGCAGTAGGGCTACTTGCAAGGGGGGCATGGTGTCGCTATCTTCGGGGACGTTAACTTCGGCTTTTGCTTGAAGGAGCAGTTTAACCGTTTCGTTGCGCCCAAACCAACTGGCCGTGCGCAAGGGCGTACCGCCGCCTTTATTGGGCTTATTGACGTTTGCGCCGCCATTGATGAGCAGGCGGGCAATTTCAGGGTAGTCCCCTTTGTAAGAAATCAGCATGAGCGCATCTTGGTCGGCCAGCGTAAACCCCGCCGCGTCGGTGGTGCGCACGTTGGGGTCGGCATTTGCTTTGAGTAACGCGCTTACCGCCGCCGGTTGATTGGCCATAGCCGCGTGCATAAGGGGGGTGAAACTTTGTTTATCGGTGGCGTTGACGTTGGCCCCCGCTTTGATAAGACGCGCCATAATGGACGAATATCCTTGTTTAGCGGCGAGCGAAAGCAAGGGAACGCCTTTGGTATCGGTTTGGGTGGGGGATGCTTTATGCTTGAGATAATACTTGACGGCTTTTTCGTTGCCTGTACTGACGGCTTGCACGAAAGATACGTCGGGGGCTTTAGCCGCGGCGGGGGAAGTGATAAGGGTAGAGAGTAGGGCAAAAGTTAAAAGTTTTATGATTTTCATAGGGACGCTCCTTTAGGGTTATTATACTACAAGCGTGTAGAAAAAGAAATAGATTTTTTAATGACAATTTAACGGCGTGGCGCGCTTTGAACGTTTACGCACAAAACACAAAAGAGAGTTCTTTTGTGTTTTGTTGCTTTTCTGCGAAACCATTTTCCAAAACCTGTTTATTTTGCGGTCTCGCGGGCTTGCAGTACCTGCAGTACAGCCGCCGCCCGCCTAAATCCCGCAAACTAAAAGCGGTTTTGAAAAATCATCTTATCTGGCGTGAAGGCGCGCTTGGTTTTTTAACGGCGTGGCGCGCTTTGAACGTTTACGCACAAAACACAAAAGAGAGTTCTTTTGTGTTTTGTTGCTTTTCTGCGAAACAATTT
>Ga0310690_10004228_pt1 | contig 20604 bp, 6 predicted proteins | sample AusTroGonzalo_MG_2_FD_207661 | JGI IMG/M metagenome (GOLD analysis project Ga0310690, IMG submission 207661) | Bovine rumen microbial communities from tropical cattle in Woodstock, Queensland, Australia - Gonzalo_04 (v2) (version 2) | ecosystem: Host-associated > Mammals > Digestive system >...
GGCGGGTCGATCTTTAACGCCACAGAGGGCGAGATCGTCGAAGGTTCCCTGGAGACCGGAGCATGGGTATCGAGGTGCACATTCGATGGGGGCTCCGTAACGAACAGCGGAGGCGCCATCTACAACCGGGGGGCCATGGTGGTCTCCGGCAGCACGATCAGGGGGAACAGCGCCGAAGGGGAAGGTGGAGGAATTTTCAACGAGGGAAGCAACCTCACCATAATGAGCACCCATATCGAAAGCAACAGCGCCGAAGGGGAAGGCGGAGGTGCGATCTATATAGACACCGGGGTCGTGTATGCGGACGGGCTGATCGCGGAGTACAACAAGTGCTCGCAAGAGGGAGGTGCGATCTACATCTCCCATGGTAGCCTGTATCTCAGCAATTCGATGATCGATAACAACGAGGCGGTGGTGAACGCAGGAGCCATCCTCTTACAGGCGTCCGGAGGGCTCCACATCGAGGGTCTCATCCGTGTGATCGACAACAAGGCCCTGATGAGCAGGAACATCCTGCTCGAGGAAGGTGCGACGATCGAACTGTCCGGCGAGGTGAATCCGTTCTCCACGGTCGATTTCGCTATGGAGAACATCTACGATCCCGTTACCCGTCTTTTCAATTCAGAACTGTGCAATATAGGGGTCTTCTCCTACAACGAGGCCAGCGGTGACGGGCTCCCGTTCTATCAGAAGGTAGAGGACGATGTTTCCGAACTCTACGTGGACATCGATCTCTGGAACGAGAAGCTGGGCGCGATACTCATCACCGACTGGGAAATGTTGAGAGAGTACATGACCAACGACCATAGCGACGGCAGTGGAGAAAAGCTGGAAATCGCCCTCGCTAACGACATCTATGGGAATGATGGAGATGACATCTATGTGTCGGAAGACGTCATACTGGACCTTAACGGATTCACTCTTGACAGGCAAGTCGCACATGAATACGTCCAGGACGGCAACGTCCTCAACGTCTGTTACAACACGGACCTGGTCATCAAGGACAGTATAGGTACCGGGCGCATCACAGGAGGCAGTGCGATCGGAGGAGGCGGAATATACATCGAGGGCGGCAGCAAGGTCACGTTCGAGGGCGGGACCGTCTACCGGAATTCCGCGCGCAACGGAGGCGGATTCTTTGTAGATGGCGAGCTGGAGATGACCGGAGGCGGAATTCTGCAAAATTCGGCCAAGTACAACGGTGGCGCCATACTCGGCCAATATGCACTGTCGGTATCGAACGCCACGATCGCTTACAATCACGCGAATGAACAGGGAGGTGCGATGTTTCTCGACCTGATGATTGATTACCGGGTTGACGACTACATCTTCCGCAACTGCGAGATATTGTACAACAGCACCTACGACGGAGAGGGCGGTGCCGTCTACATGACCTGCCACGATACGGGGCTCCACTTCATCGATTGTATCATCAACTATAACTGGGCCGGTGACGATGGCGGTGCCATCTATATCGATGAAGGAGGCATCTCCATCAGCGGTAACTCGGAGCTATGCTACAACAGTTCCGATGGGGACGGCGGGGCCATCTACACCGATGAGCGCAAGGTGGTCATAGGCGGGAACACCAAGGTATGCTACAACCATGCTGACGATGACGGCGGTGCCATCTATACAGAAGGTATAATCGAAGTCGATGGCAGGGTCGACATCTGCTATAACGATGCGGATGACGGCGGTGCGATCTACATCAATGACGGTTCCACCGTCAACATCAGGAGCGGCACCACGCTAAGCTACAACACGGCCGATGGAAACGGCGGTGCCATCTATGTCGATGATGACGGTAACATAAACCTGTGGGGAGGGACCATAACCTACAACTCCGCCGAGAAGGGCGGAGGGGTCTACATGAACGATGATTCCGACGACATCGCCGTCAGCGGCGATCTGGTCGTGATGTACAACGACGCCATCGACGGTAACGGAATCTATCTGTCCGAAGACAATCATCTCGATATCGACGGTCCGCTGGCCGATACTGCTAGCATCCTCGTGGCCAGTGAGAACGGAACTGGGAAGTTCACCAAGGGATACAGCAAGCACAACGGCGACAAGTCACCGTCGACGTTCTTCATATCGTCCGAAGGATTCCTGGTGGTCTTGGACGACGGTGAGGCCAAATTCGTGGCGAACCGTACCGGAAGCACCGGATTGGACGATGATTTCATAGAGTGGGAAAGTCAGATAGTCGACTACTACTCGATCAGCGACAAGAACTGGATGTCCGGAATATCCGGAGACAGGAGACTCAACGAGATAAACATCCCCGGTACCCACGATTCCGGAATGAGGTCGACAAAGTGTCACTACAATGCGTCCCTCGGGGACTTCGCGCACATGTCGCAGATGGCCCAGACCCAAGCTCTGTACATCGATGAGCAGCTCAGGGCCGGTGTAAGGATCCTTGACATCCGTATCAACAACCAGCATCTCGTGCCTTACGACGGATGGAACCCGTGGGCATATGCGGTGGGTGCGATGTGGAGTACCCTGACCTGGAGCGATGGAAGGCCGTACCAGCTCGAGGATGACGGCGAGAACCTCTGGATCTGTCACGGTAAGAACTCCACTGGCGGTACATTCTATGCCAGGGACCACGATGGTGACGACCTGTCTGTGGAACAGGTGCTCGATTGGATAAAGGACTTCCTTGTCCTGCACCCGACAGAAACGCTCATCGTGGGATTCTCTGCCGAGGTGCAGGGAGACGACGAGGACAATGTGGCGATCACCAACGACCGTATCATCGAGATCCTAAGCGATATGTATGATGAGATCAACCCGTCCACCGGCAAGCCCTTCATCTACAGGGTGGGCGACAGCCCGCTCGGGACCCCATTGACGGAGTATCCGTATCTGAAGGATGTCCGCGGACAGATCGTCCTCTACAACAACCCGCTGTTGGGCGGCATCACCAGCGATACCATAGGTGATGTGACGGAATCGTACTCGCAGGATGTGGATTTCGACTGTTCGATCGACGATAAGAGGCAGAGCGTCTACAGGTTCTTCGCCCAGCATGTCAACGAGGTGGATCTCACCAGGGATGTTAACACCCATCTCACCGTCAGGCACTCGATCGGAATGAACGTCGGTCCTACCGACACCATGTACTACATCGGAAAGTACTTCCAGAGCTTCTATGACCACGATATCGGTCCGATGCACAACGCGCATGTGCTGCTGGGCGAATTCTTCGTGGACGGCGGGCCGTTCGACCAGAGAGGGAAGTACGTAGGATGGGTGAAGACGGACGGAGCCAAGGCCGAGCACTACGCATACGTCTGGAAGTCCAATTTCCCCGATGATCTCAACTATGCTACCGTCACAGTGGAATCCGGATTGGGAGGTCACGAGAAGCAGACATACCAGCTGCTGCTGGGGACCAGGATAACCCTTCCCGGATGCATTTACGGCGACATCGGCGACCTCGTCTTCGACGGATGGAAGGTCGACGATACCAAGTACGCATCGGGAACGGAATACATCGTCAGCGGGGATGTGACATTCATAGCCGACTGGAGGAACACCAACGTCTACACCATAACGTTCGTGAACTACGACGACACCGTCCTCGAGGTATTCCACTACAACGAGGGCACCTCTGCACAGGATATCCTCGACAAGGCGCCGTCGCCCTCCAAGCCCGGCGATGCCCAGTACACCTATTCCTTCGCCGGATGGGATCCCGCCGTCACGGATGCAGTCGCAGACGTCACGTACAAGGCGGTCTACAGCGCCGTTCTGAACAAGTACACCGTCACCTGGATGACCTACGACGGCGTGAGCGTCATAGAGACGGATGAGAACGTCGATTACGGTTCACCCCCGTCGTACGACGGACCCGAGCAGACCAGGGAAGAAACCGTGCAGCACACTTACAAGTTCATCGGATGGTCCGAGGACGTCGACAGCGAATCGGGCGTGCCGGTGGAACGGCTTCCCGCGGTCACCGGCAATGTCACCTACTATGCATCGTTCATTAAGGTGATCAAGACAGTCAAGGTGACATTCCTCAATTGGGACGATTCGGTCTATTTCGAGGCTACGGTTGCAATGGAGACCGAACCCAAGATATTCGTACCGGTCAACAACCCGACAAGACCGCCAGACGACGACCACTACTACGAGTTCAAGGGATGGTCCCCGGAACCGGTCATGGCGATGGAGGACGCGGTGTATCACGCCGAATTCAAGAAGACAACGGAACTGAGGTACTGTGTAAAGTTCATGGACTGGGATGCCACCATCCTCTCCGAGAAGATGTACGAAGCGGGGACCAGCTTTTCCGATATAGCCGTGCCGAAGGATCCGACGAGGTCACCGACGACGCAGTTCTCGTTCACCTTCAAGGGATGGTCCCCGGAGGTCCCGACCTCCGGAGAGCTCACCGGAGATGTCGTTTTCTCGGCCACATACAACTACATAGTCAACCAGTACCTGATAAGGTTCGTCGACTGGGACGGGACCTTGCTGTCAGAGCAGCTGTACGATTTCGGAACCAGCGGCGACGAGATAGTGAGGCCCGCGGATCCGATGAGGGAACCGGACCATCACTACATCTACGACTTCGAAGGCTGGATCCCGCACATCACCGATGTGATGACGGACGAGACATACCAGGCCGTTTATTCGGAAGCTGTAAGATCCTACATCATAACCTGGAAGAACTACGACGGCGAGGTCCTTGACACCACCGAAGTCCCGTACGGCGACATCCCGATCTACTACGGGGATGTGCCCACAAGGCCGGATTCCGAAGCGGATACGTTCACGTTCCAGGGCTGGTCCCCCGGTTTACAGTTCGTATCCGGGGATGCCGAGTACACCGCCACATTCTTCGGGGTCGGGCTGGTGTTCAGCCTGACCTACGATCCTAACGGCGGTCGTTTCACAGATCCGGAACACCAGGGCCATGAGAGCTACCAGCACGGCTACGACTGGCCGCTCTACAACAGCGCTGACTATGGGCACGGGGACCTTGTCGTCAGGGACGGCTACGTGTTCTCATGGTGGGCCGATTCCGACGGTAACAGGATGGACTACCTCCCCAAGGAGGCCTACGGCGATCTGACGCTGTATGCGACCTGGTTGGCGCTCCCCTATGAGATACACTACCAGGTGGATATGGAGGGGCACTTCGAACACAAAGAGTACACCATAGAGTCAGAGACGTTCACCTTGCCCCATCCGGAGGTCGAAGGGTACACCTTCGTGGCGTGGACCGAATTATTCGTCGAGGATCCGGAATGGCTGCCGGATGTCACCATCGAGAAGGGATCCACGGGAAGCAGGGTTTTCGACGCGCATTGGGAACCCAACGTCTACAAGATCGAGTACTACGACGGTGACACGAAGCTGGACCTCGAGCCTTCTACGTATACATACGGGGAGAAGAACGGCATCGCAGCCCAGCCGGCCAAGGAGGGCTACACCAAGGGCGGATGGTTCACCACCAGCGATTTCCAGGAGGGTACGCAGATGTCGCATTCCGTCCCGGAGAAGACGATGGGAGACCTGAAGCTGTACGCTAAGTATGACGTGCAGCAGGGGGTCTATTGGGAGGTTTATCCGGGAGCCTTGGATCTGGTCTACACATCCGAGGAACAGACCTTGATCTCGCCCGGAACGGCAGTCGGAGGCACCGCTTACTACAAGGTCGGCAACGACGAATACTCCAAGTCCCTGCCCAAGGCCATCAGTTCGCGCGACTACTATGTGGATTACAAGATCGTGGATTCCGACGGCAACGATGTCGATACCGGATGGGTCGTCGCGACCATCGACAAGGCCCAGTCCGGTTTCATCTACCATCCTGTCCTTAAGTCAGGGCCTTTCGTATTCAAAGACGAGGACATCAACCCGATAGAAGAGGACGGAGTGGCCTTCGGCGGCTCGACGAGATACAGTCTGGATGGAGAGGACTTCTCCTACACCTGGAGCTCATTCCATCTGTTCGATGCAGGCGATTACACGATCTACTACAAGAGCGTCGGAGATGCCAACCACAGCGATTCAGAGGTGTACACCCTGAATGTGACGGTCGAGAAGCAGAAGCCGGACGTCATACCGCCTGTGCCCAACGAACTGGAATACACGGGAGAAGCACAGGTGCTGACCTCAGTCGCTTACGCCGGCTCAGGCATTGTGCTCTACAGTCTGGACCAGGAGAATTGGTCTGAGAGCGTCCCCAGCGCCACCGATGCCGGGGAGTATCTTGTCTACTACAGGTGCGCCGAGGATCGCAACCATTACGGCACAGATCCCGATTTTGTCAAGATGGAGATCTACCCGGCAGATCCCTCTTGGATCGTCACGCCGTGCTCCTACGACTACGGTTACAACGGGAACCCTCAGCCGCTCATCATCCTCGCGATCCCTCTGGGAGGAACGGCGATGTACAGGCTGGAGTCGTCGGAAGAATACAGTGCGAGCATCCCCATGGTGGCAGAAGTCGGGGAATACACCGTTTACTATATGATAGCGGGAGACTCCAACCACAACGATGGCGCGGAAGGATCCGTCAAGGCCACAATATCCAAGGGCCAGATAAAGCCGGAGGTGTCGATCGAGAACTGGTTTGTCGGGGACGCTCCTTCCGTACCGGTCGTGTCCGGCAACCCTGGCGGCGGAGCCGTCACCTACGAGTACAAGGCCGTGACCGCGGAAGAATCCGCCTATTCAGGAACGGTGCCGACGACCGTCGGCAACTACAACATCAGGGCGACCGTCGCCGAGACCGAGAACTATCTCGGCGGATATGCCGTCAGCACATTCTACATCACCAAGAAGCCTCTGAATCTCACCCTGACCATGGAGAGCTGGACGTACGGCGAGGAGGCCAAGACCCCGACCCTCACAGGGAACGTCGGCGGCGGCGAGGTCTCCATCATGTACAAGCTCAGGTCGGCCAGCGATGTCGGATACGTTTATGCCGTGCCGATCGATCCGGGCCTCTACACCGTGAGGGCGGTCGTCTCCGAGACCGAGGAATACCAATCGGCAACGGTCACCGCGGACTTCGAGATCAGGAAGTGCCCCATCTCCCCTGTCGTGACGACAGAGGGATGGACGTACGGCGAGGAGGCCAAGACCCCGTCCGTCACAGGGAACACCGGAGGCGGAGAGGTCACCTACCAGTACAAGCTGAAGGCGGCTTCAGAGGAGTCTTACACCACCGATGTGCCTGTGAACGCAGGCATCTACATGGTCAAGGCGATCGTGGCCGAGACCACATACTATCAATCGGGCACTGCCACAGCCGACTTCGAGATCAAGAAGGCGGCAATCTCGCCCACCGTCACGGCAGAGGGATGGACGTACGGCGAGGAGGCCAAGGCCCCGTCCGTATCCGGCAACCCCGGAGACGGAGCGGTCACTTTCGAGTACAAGCCGCAGACGGCATCCGAAGAAGCATATACTGCGGACGTGCCGGTGAACGCCGGTCTGTACACCGTGAAGGCCACCGTCGCCGAGACGGACAACTACCTCGGAGGAACCGCCACCGCGGACTTCGAGATCGCCAAGGCTCCCATCTCGCCTGTCGTCACGATAGAGGGATGGACGTACGGCGAGGAGGCCAAGGCTCCCTCCACAACAGGAAACCCCGGAGACGGAGCGGTCACCTATGCCTACAAGCTGAAGGAGGCTTCAGAGGAGTCCTACACAGCGGACGTCCCTGTCAACGCAGGAACCTACACCATTAAGGCGACGGTAGCGGAGACCGACAACTACCTCGGAGGAACCGCCACCGCGGACTTCGAGATCGCCAAGGCCCCCATCACACCTGTCGTCACATTAGAGGGATGGACGTACGGCGAGGAGGCCAAGGCTCCCTCCACAACAGGAAACCCCGGAGACGGAGCGGTCACCTATGCCTACAAGCTGAAGGAAGCCTCCGAAGAGGCATACGTTGCTGATGAACCGGTGAACGCCGGTCTGTACACCGTGAAGGCCACCGTCGCCGAGACGGACAACTACCTCGGAGGAACCGCCACCGCGGACTTCGAGATCGCCAAGGCTCCCATCTCGCCTGTCGTCACGATAGAGGGATGGACGTACGGCGAGGAAGCTAACGAGCCTTCCGTATCCGGCAACCCCGGAGACGGAGCGGTTACCTACGAGTACAAGCCCCAGGCGGCATCCGAAGAAGCATATACTGCGGACGTGCCGGTGAACGCCGGTCTGTACACCGTGAAGGCCACCGTCGCCGAGACGGACAACTACCTCGGAGGCACCGCGACAGCGGACTTCGAGATCGCCAAGGCCCCCATCACACCTGTCGTCACATTAGAGGGATGGACGTACGGCGAGGAAGCTAACGAGCCTTCCGTATCCGGCAACCCCGGAGAGGGAGAGGTCACCTACGAGTACAAGCTGAAGGAGGCATCCGAGGAAGAGTACACCGCAGACGTTCCTGTCAACGCAGGCATGTACGTCGTGAAGGCCACCGTCGCCGAGACCGACAACTACCTCGGAGGAACCGCCACCGCGGACTTCGAGATCGCCAAGGCCCCCATCACACCCACTGTCTCGATCGAGGGATGGACCTACGGCAAGAAGGCCAACGTGCCTTCCGTCACAGGCAACCCCGGAGAGGGAGAGGTCACCTACGAGTACAAGCTGAAGGAGGCATCCGAGGAAGCGTACTCCGTGGACGTCCCCGTCAACGCAGGCACCTACACCGTGAGGGCGACCGTCGCCGAGACCGACAACTACCTCGGAGGAACCGCCACCGCGGACTTCGAGATCGCCAAGGCCCCCATCTCGCCTGTCGTCACCATAGAGGGTTGGACCTACGGCAAGAAGGCCAAGGAGCCGACACTCACCGGCAACCCCGGAAGAGGGGCGGTCATCTACGAGTACAAGCTGACGGATGCACCCGATAGCGCATACACCACCGCTGTGCCTACAGAGGTCGGCACCTACACCGTGAGGGCCACCGTCTCTGAGACAGCCAACTACCTCGGAGGAACCGCCACCGCGGACTTCAAGATCAAGAAGGCCTCGCTCTTCCTCGAAGTGACTATCGAGGGATGGGAGTATGTGGACGTGCCCAACGAGCCCTTCCTCTCCGGAAACCTCGGAGGAGGTGCCGTCCTCTACGAGTACAAGCTGCAGGCGGCATCCGAGGAGGAGTACTCCGAGGACGTGCCTGTGGACGCCGGATTGTACACGGTGAGAGCTACAGTTGCCGAGACCAAGAGCTACCACGCAGGAACCGCCACCGCGGACTTCGAGATCAGCCGCTCGACCGCTGTCGTCACCGCCGACTCCTTCAGCAAGGTCTACGGATCGGAGGACCCCAAGTTCACCGCCGTAGTCACCGGTCTCAAGGCCGGCGATCCCGAATCCTTGATACAGTACACCCTGTCCAGGACAGCCGGCGAGAACGTCGGCGAGTACGAGATACGCATATCCGCTGAGCCTACCCGCAACTACCATGTCGCCACCGTCACGGGAATCCTGGAGATCACCAAGAAGGATGCAATCGTCGACGCCGACCCCGCGTTCAAGACCGAGGGCGACAAGGATCCCGAACTGACCTACAAGGTCTACGGACTCATCCCCGGAGACACCCTTGCGGGCATCGTGCTTGCCAGGACAGCCGGAGAGGCCGTTGGCCTGTACACCGTGTACTTCGCCAGCCTGCCGGTCAACAGCAACTACGATATAACCTGCAATGAGGGCATGTTCTTCATCACCTCCAAGCCCACGGCCGAGGAGCATGAGGACGGCACCGTGACGTATACCGCGGAGGACTTCTACCGCGTGGACGAGAACACGGTCATCTCGATCAAGACAGTCCAGACCGACGACAAGGACGGCAACATGACGTCTGCTGAGTACAGTCAGAGTCTCATCATCACGGACATAGACGAGCGCGGCAACGAGAGGGTCACCACCACGACGGCCACCACAGTGGAGATCGTCCTCGAGGACGGAGGAAGGAAGGTCATCGACATCGACTCGACCGAGGTCGTCGCCATCCTCATCGACTCGGAGGGCAAGGACATCCTCACGACCGTGACGCACTCCTTCATCACCGACAGGAGCACCGATACGATCACCGAGGAGTGCATCGTCGAGGACCACCGCATGGTCACCGAGGCCGTGTACGTTCACGGCGACAGTCACGCCGATGTGACCACCACCATACTGTACAGGGGCATCGGCGACACCATCACCGAGATGGACCTCATCAACGCCGAGAGGCAGGCAGCCATATGCCTGGAGCACATCGGGGAAGTATCCTGCGGAGACAGGACTGTGACGATGCATACCGGAGAGAGGCCGTTGATAACCGTGGAGAACGGAGCGTTCGGATCGATGGCCGAAGGCCACATGGCCTTCATCATCACATCCGACTGCGGCTCCCTCAGATACGGTCCCGTCGTCGCTGCCGTGTTCGCCGGTTACGACGAACCCGTGACGCTGCAGCTGCTGTACGATACCTACGACAGCCTGAGCACCGTTCAGAAGGCAGCCGTTCCCGAGGGAACCCTCGTCGTCACGGTGTCCGCAGTGTCCGGAAAGACCGCGATCAGCGATCTGGGAGGCTACGCCACCGTGACCTTCCCGTACGTAGAGCCCGAGGGATGGTCCGGATCCAACGCATACTGCCTCGACCTGCAGGGAGCCCTGCACAGGGATGTGTCCGGATACAACGGCGAAACGATGCATGTCATCATAGACCGCAACTGCGACATCGCCGTCCTGCAGACCTACTCCATAACGGTGTATCAGCAGGGAGAGGGAACGGTCACCATATCGCCTTCCTCCGCAAGAGCCGGCGAGACCGTTGCCCTGACGGCCATACCCGCAGAAGGCTTCACCTTCAGCGGATGGGAGGCCGACCCCGAGATCGCCATAACCGGAGGCGCCTTCACGATGCCCGCATCCGACGTTGCCATCCTGGCCGACTTCAAGAGGACAGGTCCGGCCCCCGGACCCGCCGTCCAGTCGATAGAGGTGTTCTCCAAGCCGGACAAGACCTCGTACCTGGAGGGCGAGAGGTTCGAGCCCGCAGGACTGGTCCTGAAGGTGTCATACGCCGACGGATCCGCATCCCAGGTGCCGAACGTGGGCAACGAGACCTCCTTCTCCTTCGATCCCTCGATAGTCAAGCCGCTGAAGAGGTCGGACTCGTCCATCACGGTCGTCTACGGCGGAGCCGACTGCGAAGTCGGCATCACCGTGAAGACCGGCAATGTGCTGGTGGACAACGCCCTGCTGATCTGCTGCGCGGTGATCGCGATAGTGGCCATCGCCGCAGCAGCGGTCCTGATACACAGGAGGAACCTGAGGTCCTGATCCCAAACACCCGCCTTCGGGCGGGTCCTTCAACTGAAAACCATAGGCATCGGCAGGGAAGGGCCATGAGGATGGCCCGACCCTCCGATCGATTCTTCTCGGATATCTGTCAGAAATCTATGACCATCGGGGGCTGCTCCCCGGACAGGAACCGCCTGATGGTGGGGATGTCCAGGGTGTTGCAGACCACCTGGGCGGAACGGTTGCCCTCCTCGTAGTACGGGATGAGGGCGTCCTTGCCGAGATACGGGAACACATCCCTCTCGGAGGATCCGAAATACGTACTGATGACGCAGAACTCGGTGAGCATACCTGTGTACACCGCGCAATCTATCCCGTTCTCACGGAGGATCTTCTCTAGATCCGTCCCTTTGAAGCAGTTCATGTTCTGCTTGCGCACGATGATGTCGGAAGCGGAGGTCTCGATCCCGGGCAGCCATTCGTCGCCGTCGTTCCCCTGGTAGTTGCAATGGGATTCCCCCTCGAAGGCTATGAAGATCACCGGCGCCCCGAACTCGCGGAACACTTTGGTGAATTCGTTGATGTTCTCCACGGCGGAGGCCATGCGGGCCTCCCAATCGGGGAGGTCAAGGGTGAATTTGCGCTGGGGGTCGACCACGACGAGCGCCATCTTGGTCCCCCATACTGCATCGTTCAGCATGACCGATTATTGCAGGTGGCCCATATTTTACTGTTGTGAGGGGACCTGTGCGGATGTTGCCTTTTATTATCGTTAAAAACGTACGGTCCTCCATGATGCGGGCACCCCTCATCGCAGCAATCGCAGTCCTGGCCATCCTGTCAGCCGCAGTGCTGGCGGCCCCAGCCGATGCGGACGGAGAGGAACCTATCGAATTCGCCGTCGGCCCGCTGGTCTGCGAAGTCATCGGGCCGAATGAGGTCGCGGTCATCGACTACGATACGGAGACGGGGGGTGTGGATGCGACGGTCCCGCCCTCGGTGGAATTCGACGGCAGGGAATACACCGTCACCACCATCGGCAGCGGGGCATTCAACGAGGAACACATCGTCACGCTGTCCATCCCGGAGACGGTGTCCGAGTTCTACAATCCATTCATGATCTCCAGGTCGATCGAATCGGTGACAGTGGATCCAAGGAATCCCTACTACCTGTCCGATGACGGTGTGCTCATCTCCACATGGGGGAATCTCCTGATGTATCCCACATGCAAGGCTGACCTGGAGTATAACATCCCGTCCTTCGTCAATGCGATAGGCTCGAACGCCTTCGCATCCAACGAGATACTGCGCAAGGTGACGATACCCTATGGCATCTCGGTCATCAACAACTCCACATTCATGGACTGCTTGGCCCTGGAGTCCGTGGTCATAGAGGAGGACTCCTTCGGGAACAAGTCGATAATCGCTATAGACGAGCTCGCATTCATGGGATGCAGATCATTGACCTCTTTCGAGCTGCCCGATGGGCTGAAGACGATAGGCTACTACGCGTTCATGCGCACAGGGCTCACGTCCGTGAATATCCCCTACTCCGTCACGTTCATCGATGAGGGGGCCTTCGCGTGGTGCAGCGATCTGGTGTCGTTCGAGTCCGATAATGAGAAGTATGTCGTGAGCGACGGGATCCTGTTCGAGAAGGTGCGCGAGCACACGGCCATCCTCGCCTATCCCGCGCAGAAGCCTGACGAGCAGCTGTATATCCCCGCAAACGTCGACGTCGCCTCCATGGCATTTGCCGGATGCAAGAACCTGAAGCGCGCGGAGATAGCCGAAGGCATAACGGCGATCGCGGACGACGCATTCTACGGATGCGAATCCCTGGAGTCGGTCAAGATACCGAATTCCGTCCTGAGCCTTGGCCACCTGTCGTTCTGCGACTGCACGAGTCTCAAGGACATAGAGTTCGGGAACGGGCTGGTGGTCATCTCGTATTCCGCATTGTCCGATAATGCGATCGAGAGGCTGATCTTGCCGGACAGCGTGCTCTACATAGACGCGATGGCCATTAGCGACAACCGTAACCTGACCTATGTGGAGTTCCCCGAGTCCAGCGAAGCGGTCGTCGAGGGCTATGCGTTCTCCGGATGCTACGCGCTCACCGACATAGTGATATTGGGCACCGATGTGATGCTGGAGCCCGATTCCCTGAGCGTGGGGGATTCGTCGAACCATGTCACATTGAACCTTACGTTGCGCGAGGGGCTGGACAGCTACGACGATCTGTGGGACGGGGACACCACGGTGAACGTCAAGATCCTAGGAGAGCGTCCGTATCCCTACGAGAATCTCATCGGGGTCGCGGTGTGCATAGTCATATTGGCGTGCATAATCCTGGCCTTCAGAGAGGTGTGAGCATGGAGGACCCCTTCAAGAGGATAGTGCGGAGCGCGAAGGACGTATGGAACAACAGGGTCATCCTCATGGCGCTCGTCCGCAGGAACACAGCCGGACGCTACAAGAACTCCTATCTCGGATTCGCATGGCATCTCCTGCTGCCGGTGATCATGATCATAGTCCTGTACATCACGTTCACCTCTATCAGGCCCCGTCCGCTGGAGGATTTCTGGATCTATCTGAGCGCAGGAATGTTCCCCATAACGTTTATCTCCAGCAGCCTCCGCGGCAGGGCTGTCGTGGGCAACGCCAAGTACATCACCAAGATGCACTTCCCGAGGGAGATCGTCGTACTGGCGTCGGTCCTGACCGATTTCCTCACGGTGGTCTTCGCCTACGTGTTCATAATCATGGTCATCCTGCTGTCCGGACAGTACGTGAACTGGTACGGAACGGTGTTCCTGGTGGTGGAGCTAGGATTGATGTTCATGTTCAGTTTAGGATGCTCGTTCCTGGTATCGACGGTGACGGTCTTCGTCAAAGACATAGGGTACTTCATGAGCGTGGCCATGAGGCTGGTCTTCTGGATCACCCCCACGTTCTTCCTGGTAAGCGAGGCCAAGGGCCTCCTGGAGACGATAGTGTGGTACAACCCGTTCACCTACTTCGTGGAGGTGTTCCACGATATCCTGTACTACGGCATATTCCCCCATCCGAACCTGATCGTCATGAGCGCGATACTGGCCGTGATATTCTTCTTCGCAGGGACCACTGTGTTCTTCCATTACGAGAAGAGGTTCCCGGAGGTGCTGCGATGGAGGACGATGTGGTCATCCGCATCCGCGGCCTGAAGAAGGCCTTCAAGATCATCGATCCGAACGTGAAGCACGCCAGGTTCGGCAGCAAGAAGTATTCCGATTACCCTGTGTTCGACGGCCTCGACCTCGACGTCAGGAAGGGCGACATCGTCGCGATCCTCGGTAGGAACGGATGCGGCAAGAGCACGTTCCTGAAGATAGTCTCGCAGATCGTCGAGCCCGACGAGGGGACGGTGGAGGTCGAGGGGAGGATCGCCAGCATCCTGGAGCTCAGCATGGGATTCCACGGGGACCTCTCCGGCAGGGACAACATCATACTCAGGAGCGAGCTGTACGGGATCCCCAGGAACGAGGTGCTGAAGCACATCGACGAGATCGCGGAGTACTCCGATCTCGGCGTCTTCATAGACAATCCGGTGAGGACATACTCGTCGGGCATGAGGTCGCGTTTGGCGTTCGCCGTCATGGTGAACGTCGACGCGGACATCTTCCTGGTGGACGAGGCCCTCAGCACCGGGGACCTGGCGTTCGCGTCCAAGGCATCGGAGCATCTCAAGAACCTGGTCCGCTCCGGGAAGACCGTTCTGTTCACATCCCACAGCCTGGGTACGATCAAGCGCACATGCACCCGTGCCGTATGGATCAACGAGCACAGGATATTCATGGACGGCCCCGCGGAGGAGGTCTGCGACGCATATGCCAAATCCATCAACGAATCGGTCGAGGAGACCCTGTCGCTGGCCAACGGTGGGTCGTCGGCGGCACAGTACAGGCTGGCGACGTTCTACCGCGACGGCAACGGCCTGGAGAGGGACCCCGAGAGGTACCATTACTGGCTGGAGGAGGCGGCCAAGAGGGAGCATCCGATGGCTTGCGCGGAGCTCGCGGACATCCTGATGGCCGAAGGGACGGAGGAATCCGCGGCAAGGGCCGAGGCCCTCTACCAGCAGGCCGCCGATGCCGGGAACTTCGACGCCAGGCGCAAGTACGCCACCATGCAGGGGGACACCTACGGCGACATCATGGAGCTGAGGGATGTCATGAAGGGGCTCGCGGCCTCGGAATACCCCTACGATATCTACAACTGCGGCAACATGATCTACAAGTCCGCTCTGACGCCGGACGATTATGCGGAGGCGTTCCAATACGTGGAGAAGGCCTCGGAGGCCGGATGGCTGGACGCGGACGTCCTGCTCGCACAGATGTACCGCGACGGCATGGGCGTGGACCGCTCCATCGAGAAGTCGGTGGAGATACTGAAGTCCGCCGCGGAACGCGGCAACATCAAGGCCATGGCCATATTGGCCGACCAGTATCTCAACGGCAAGTTCGTCGACAGGGATCCGGAGGAGGCCTTCCGCTGGTTCCTGAAATCGGCCCAGACCGGCAATCCCAAATCCCAATACCAGACGGCCGTCATGCTGTCGTCCGGTCTCGGGACCGAGAAGGACCTCGACAAGGCGAAGGAGTGGTTCGCGATATACTCCAGCACGATGGTCAACGAGTTCCGCAGGATCGCTATCGACACCATGCACAAGAGGCAGTCCGATGAGGACGTCAAGAACGATCTGATAAAGGCGGCCTCGCGCTGCTACAACACCGTCGCGATGGTGGCCCTCTCCGGCAAGTACCTGTCGGGAAGAGGGTTCAAGAAGAACCCGGAGGCGGCCCGCAGGCTCCTGGAGAGGGCCGCGGTGGCCGGCGGATCCCCGCGCACCCATCTGGCCCTGCTCTATCTGGAAGGGGAGGGCGTCGAGAAGGATCAGGAGAGGGCTTTCCAGCTGCTCAGGTCCGCCGCGGATGCGGGGGACTCCTCGGGGATGTACAACCTTGCGCTGATGTACAAGGACGGGATCGCATGCGAGCCCGACCAGGACAAGTACCGCATGCTGGTCAGGATGGCAGCGGAGCGCGGGAACCGCGACGCGAAGCTCCTGGTTGCCAAGTGGGACAACCGCATCAAGCGCCGCAAGGAGGGATCCGGCCGCAAGGACGGCGAAGAGCCCGAGAATGTGCCGGACGATGCTCAGGACAAGACCGAGCCCGCGGATAAGAAGGAACCTGAGAAGAAGACCAAGACGGAGGCTGCCGCAGTCCCCAATACCGGAAAGGGAAGCGGAGCTTCCGACAAACCTGCCAAGAAGAAATCATCCAACGCCAAGAAGAATAACAAACCCGCAGGCAAGGATGATGGTTCCAAGAAGAACAATCCGAAGTCCAAGCAGAACGGGAAGCCTGCAGCGAAGAGTCCTGAGAAGAAGCCTGCGGACGCAGCCAAGAAGCAGGCAGGCAAGGCCAATCCTTCCGTGAAGCAGAATAACGCCGGGAGCGGCCGTAAGAAATCCGGCAACGGGAAAGGTCAGAAACCCTCGGAAAGGCCCGCGGACCGTACGAAGGAGGCCGCTCCGGGATCAGAAAAGAAGCCCGAAGGTAACGGCAGGCGCCACCACGGCAACAGGGCCAAGTGGAAGAACAAGGGGCCAGAGGATCCCGGGAAGGGCTCCCCTCCATCAGCAGAAGGCGGACAGCGAGGTGCGATCGATGGCCGGCGATTGTCTGTACTGGTGCGTGAGATGCAATCTCATGGTCGTGGACGGCGACAGATGTCCGCTTTGTAAATCCATGGTAGCAAGTCTGAGCGTCTCTCCCGGGAGGATGTTCCCGGCGTTCCCGCGCGATGTGAAGGCCATACGCAGCGCTGTCGACACCGCATACGGCGAAGGATGCGGGAATCTGCTGATCCCGGACGACCGCACCGTCATCCTCAACCAGCTCAGCCGCGACATGGATTCGTTCGAGATCATCGCGGACAGCGCGATCCTGGGGACCATGGTCGCAGGTCGCGAGGAGCCGACCGTGCAGCTGTCCCTGGTGGGCCTCAGGATAATCTCTCCCAAGCAGAGCAGGAGGCGCGTCGGCTGCGACCACGATTCGGCGTATTTCGTCAGGAGGCGCCGCAACCTGAAGACCATAGGCGTGACGAATGCGGATCCCGACATCAGGAAGGGGGACCAGGTGGCCATCCTGGACGAGAAGGACAGGGTCATCGCCATGGGCATCATGAGGATCGAATCATCCAAGCTCGACCCGTCGAGCAGCTCCGTCGCCGTTGCGGTGAGGGAATCTTCGTGCCCCAGCTATCACTACGGGAACGCGAGCAATGATTGGAAGAGCACCATAGAGGCCAATCGCCCCAGGATCCTCGGGATGGCAAGACAGGTCACCGCCGAGACCTCCTCCTATCAGAAGATGTGCAACCTCCCTTGCGTGGTTGAGCTGGACGGTTCGGTGCGCTCCCAGGCGGCCCTGCTGCTGTCCCTCTATTCCAAGGTCCGGCCGTCGGCGGTGTTCATCCAGCCTGTGTCGGGATTCTCCGAGACGGCAGAGTTCGTCAGGTTCCTGGCCGACCGCCGCAAGGTCAAGCTGATATGCGACGGATCGGCGACAGAGCATGTGAAGGAGATAGCGAAGGAAGGACCGCCTAAGTACCGCAGGATGTGGACCTGGGGCCGGTTCTATATTGATACTATTAAGAATATTAAAGAGGCCGAGTTCCCGGACGGATGCATACTGATCACCGGCCTCCACGGATCGGACTCCGACGGTCTGATGACCAAGAGGCGTCTGTTCATCAATCCGTCCTATCCGGGGATGGTGTTCTATTCGCCCATCAGGGATTGGAACGACATGCAGGTCTGGACCTATGTCATGGCCATGGGCGACCCGTTCAATCCGCTCTACATGCGCGGATTCCAGTCCGTGACGGATATGCTGGATCCGGAAGCCCCCGTATCGCAGCTGGGCCCCTCTGCCGCAACGGCCCGCGGGAAGGAGATATTCGAAGCCGTGGCGGAGTACGCCGGATCCAAGGGCCTTCCGGGGAACTGGACGGAAGACGGTGGATGGAGATGCGCCAGGCTCGAGAGGGGAAGATCCCCCATGGTCCTCTGCGTCAGCGATGATTACGAGACCAAGGACGGGTCTACATTCATCGATGCGACGTTCTCCAAGCGGCCCGACATTGACAGGCTCATCGGTTTCGCGAAGGCCTGGGGGGCTGTCGGATGCGAGGACGGTTCCATCGTCATGCAGGATGCGGTGGTCCGTGCCGATGGGGTGAGGGCCAAAGGGTCGGATATCAGATCGGCAAAGGCGGCGATGTACTCCGTGTACAAGGCTCTGGTGCGCTCGGAGGATTGCAGGGGTTGCGGAATATGCTCCGATCTGTGCGCCAATGGGGCCCTCAGGCTGGGAGATTCCGGTCTGGAAGTGGATGCAGACCGCTGCGATTCATGCGGAAAGTGCATCGGGCCATGCCTTTCGATGCTTTACAGGGATATGTGAGGTTCTTACATACATTTCTATGAGGAAAATTATTTATATATCAGCGTCATATAGAGTGATTACCAAACATAACATCTATTCCCACAAAGAACTGATGTCGACCGTCAGCCTCGCTGTCGGAGATTTGGTACCGTGTGTCCCGGTGAAATTCCGGGCAGCGTGACGCTTTGTGATGACGATTTCATGAAGGTGCGGGTGCTTCGTCGCTCCCGCACTGATTGGGGAATCAGGCCGTTCCGAGTTCATCTTGGGATAATCATGGAAAAGAAGGCTGCACCATGTCTGGTGTGGGTGTGTGAAATGCCCGCCTTCTTTCAGCGCCGTCTGTCAAAGACCGTTCCATGATCACGATGTTGACATGTGTGGGGATCAATGCCGATTCGTCGGCGTGGGTGTCAAATACCCGATCTCCGCGTGTGTGGGTGTTCATTCATCGACCGTGTCTTCACTGCCACTCTGGAAGTCAATGCCGATTCGTCGGCGTGGGTGTCAAATACCCGACTTCTCTTGACCCCCTCCTGCTTTGGCAGGTCGTCTGTGGCTCCGGCTATTGCCGTTCGTGTTGTGCTCTTCATGAAGGTAGCGGTCCCATCTGGGGCTGCTGCAGTTCAGTCATGCGGGTTTGGGAGAAGGCCGAAAGGCCGGGCGTCAGTCCGTCTCTCTCGATGATATCATCCTCGGATGTATCCCGCGCCTCCGTGCACGGTATCGCCTCGTGCGGTTCCAGTGCTCGTTGGTCGACTGCTCAGCTGGGTGCGGTGGTGTTGATCTCTGATTCAATGCCCCTAAGTCCCCTATCCCGGGGGAATCTCTCTCCAGTTCATCTGGGGCTGGGTTCACGTGGTTCGCATCGTTGGGGAGAACGCTTTCGCGTTCGGAGAAATCCGACTCTCCAAGTTAGATGATCGCTTGGTCTCGGTGCGTCGATGAAAATCGATTCCAGCGCTGGTGCTCCTTCAAAAAGAGCGTTGGTGCTTGCTGTCACGGCACGGCCGCCTCATTGGCGGGCCAGGGGGCAATACCCCCTGGTTTTTTGCTCCCCCGGAGCTTCCGGGGGATCATCCCTTTCTTTCTGATCCGACTTTGGATAGCATGATTCAATCGTCGGAATACTTCACCGACGGGCAGGGGCAGAGGCACTTCCTGCAGGACACGCACTTGGCCGGATCGATCTCCACCTTCTCATGGACCATGGTCAAGGCCCCGGTGGGGCATCTGGTGCTGCATTGGTTGCATCCGCAGCATTCCTCCGATTTGATTATGATCTCGAACACTCTCCGGATGTCCCCTCTGATGAGGTCCAGGTCGTCCCCCTTGGAAACGATCGCCCCCTCGGCGTACACCGTGAGGTTGCCGATGCCCAGATAGGAATCCGGCTCGTATTCCAGGTCCTTGCCCATGATGCATGCGAACCTCTGCAGCCTCTCCAGGTCCACCGCCCTCGACAGCCCCGCCTCTATGCTGTATCCCAGGATGCACGGGGAGAATCCCTCCTGGATCTTCACCTTCATGGGAGGCCTCTCGGGCGGGAGGCTGCGCTTCATGAGCTCCTCGCGGGTCTTCTCGCAGTAGGGCGCGACCCTGTTGTACTCCGACGGAGGGAGGTTCCTGAACCTCCAGAGGTGGAACCTCGTCCATTCCTCCGGCATGCCCCTGGACTTGCCATAATCCTCGATGCCCTGATACCATCTCTTGGCCTTGTCGCTGGTCCCGATGCTGGTGACGATCTCCGGCAGGGAGGCGAACGGGCAGAGGATGCAGCCGATGCGCGGGAGGCCCTCCCTGTACT
>Ga0310690_10004229_pt1 | contig 20603 bp, 18 predicted proteins | sample AusTroGonzalo_MG_2_FD_207661 | JGI IMG/M metagenome (GOLD analysis project Ga0310690, IMG submission 207661) | Bovine rumen microbial communities from tropical cattle in Woodstock, Queensland, Australia - Gonzalo_04 (v2) (version 2) | ecosystem: Host-associated > Mammals > Digestive system >...
TTGACAATGATCGCAAGGAGATGCATCAGGCGGCAACGAGACGTTTGCTGTTTGAAGCCGCAAGGAAAATTGAGGGTGAGAAGATCCTTTTTGCATTGGATGCCGATGAGTTCCTTTCAGGAGATTTTATGAGCGCTCCCGATTGGCGGAAAATCATGAACTCCAAGCCCGACGACTCTTTTTGCTGGCGATGGATGAATCTGAAACAAAACGATATTACAAAATATAGTACAAGTCAACATTTTTTCTGGGCAGTCCATGAGTCGGAGGATTTGTGGAGGGGAGAATTCCCTGATAACTTTATTCATGAGTGGAGATTGCCTTGGTCTCCAAAGACTGATGAAACACATAAGTTCTTAATAGATGGTTTTTGTTCCATTCATCTGGCTCGGGTAAATCAGGTAAGGCAATGCAACAAGGAACGCTTTTATCAAGTATCTACGGTCGGACAAGACCCGAAAAAGAGCAAGGTTTCCTTGTTCCGGAATTATCACATAGAAGAGAAAATGGATTATTATGACGTCCCTAAAGATGTCTATCAATTCTATGAAAATCATGGTTTGGATATTTGGAAATATGTGGATAGGAATGATGAAGGTGAGTACTATACTTCGGAAGTGTTGGGTTGTTTCAAAAGGGATGGAATAAATAAGTATGCGCTTTTGGATATTTGGGATAAGGGTTGGATGGATAAAAATGGAATAAAAGACCCCCGTAATTTGTTCCAGAAAATGTTGCTCAACTATTTGTCCAGAACAAATCCCTACGCCAACAGATTATGGGTTCGTGGAATTGATAAGATACTAAAATGCATTGTTTAGAGTGTTATGTCAACGGCAATAGAATTCAATAATATCAGTAAATTATACCGTTTGGGCTTAGTTTCAAGCGGAACGCTGAGCAACGACCTCAAGCGTTGGTGGCAGATGTCTATTATGGGTAAGGAAGACCCCTTTCTCAAGGTCGGTTCTATTAACGACCGGTCCAAGGCTGCCGACAGTGATTACGTCTGGGCGCTGAAGGACATTGACTTCAAGGTAGAGCAAGGTGATGTGGTGGGCATTATTGGTAAGAATGGGGCAGGGAAGAGTACGCTGCTGAAGTTGCTTTCGAAAGTGACAGGACCAACAACGGGTACCATAAAAGCCAAAGGCCGTATAGGTTCATTATTGGAGGTGGGTACGGGTTTCCACCCTGAACTAACAGGTCGTGAGAACATATATATGAACGGCTGTATTCTCGGGATGAGTAAACAAGAAATCAATAAGAAAATTGATGAAATTATTGATTTCTCGGGCTGTGAACGATACATTGATACACCAGTAAAGAGATATAGCTCAGGTATGACGGTGCGCTTAGGTTTTGCTGTGGCAGCCCATCTTGATCCCGAGATTCTTGTGGTGGATGAGGTGCTGGCAGTGGGGGATGCAGAGTTTCAGAAAAAGGCTATAGGCAAGATGAAGGATGTGTCTCATGGAGAAGGAAGGACAGTGTTGTTTGTGAGTCATAATATGGCAAGTATCGGGCTTTTGTGTCAGCACTGTGTCTTGTTGGAAAACGGGATGCTGACGATGATTGGAGACACATCGGAGGTCATCAATGCATACATTTCACAAAACTATAAGATTAACTACAAGACCATTGAAGATGTTGAAGTTACAAGAGGCTTTCGGATTAATGATTTTGTAATAGAACAAAATGGTGTCCAAACCGATGAAGTAGAGCAAGGTACTCCATTCTCTATATCATTTATTGCGACAAATGATTTGGATTCTGATGCGGAACTAACCTTTAATATTGAGGTGAAAACAGAAGATGCTGCAAGTGTTACGTGCTTTGGCAACGAGTTTCAAAATTATCCTGTAAGAATTAAGCCTCATTCCAGGGTCAAGTTGAATATGGATTTCGCCGAGATGCTTCTAAAGCGGAGTGCGTATTATTTGTCACTTTATTTTTTGATTCGATACAATTCAAGGACTGTAATAAAAGACAAGTATGTAGAGTACGGAAAAAAGATTATTGTGAAGAGCCCGTCTCCAGTTTATCTGTCTGATGTAAATAAAAAATGGAATTCATTCCCGACCAGACATCAACACGGCAATCTCAGTATGGAAGTTGGTCGTTTTTCTGTGGAATTTCAATAACAATGTTTCTTTCCATCATCATACCTGTATACAATGTTGAACCGTACTTGAGAGAGTGCTTGGAGTCGGTCTTTGCCCAAGATCTGACCGATTGCGAAGTGATTGCAGTTAACGACGGCTCAACCGATGGTAGTCGTGCCATTCTTGAGGAATATAAGATTGGCCATCCTGAAATTATGACGGTTATTGACAAGGTCAATGGGGGATTGTCATCAGCACGAAATGTCGGAGTAGAACAAGCAAAAGGACAGTTTTTCTATTTTATTGACAGCGATGATTTCCTGAAATGCAACGCTATCGCATCAATCAGAAGGGCTATTGAGCTATCGGAAAAAGCAGATGTTGTCTATTTGGACTGTATTATTTCTGATCGTGGTAAACGCCTGGTACAGCATAAGGAGAAAGAAATTCCTTTGATGGATTTCAAGTCTTTTTTCTGTTATGCCTATCGGCATGGTGTGGGAATTACGCCAAATGTTTTTTCGTATATATACTCGAGTGCCTATTGGCAAAAAGCTGACATGCATTACGAAAACGGGATAAAATATGAGGATGCATTGCTTAAGTATCAGCTTTTTGCAAGAGAAGACGGCGTGATTAAAGCTGTTCATGTTAAAGAACCGTTCTATGTATATCGGGTGGGGAGGGAAGGTTCAATAACCTTCATTGTGACTTTGAATAATCTGCAAGATAAGCAGTATATAAGAAGAGCCGCAGATAATTTATGGAAGGAACAAGGTATTGAGGATATAGCCTATTACCACGAGTTGTTCAATTCATGTGTTTATATGCTGTATGAAGCATATAAGACCGGGCTGATTAGACAACATGATAAGTTTTGGGATAGGGGTGATGTTAGTATTATGCGAAAAGGTGTTTCAAACAAGAAAGAATATGGTCTTTGGCTTTTGGCTAAATTGAGCCCAATGTGGATGGCTCGTTATTATGCTAACGACTTGCCTGTTTGGTGTCGACGTTTGACAAACACGTTTTTAACACATACTGTAAGATTGTTTTATAGATGAGCAAGTATGTTATATACTCCGCCCTTGTGGGTGCATACGATACGATTTTTCAACCTGAAGTTGTTGACGATAGGTTTGATTTTGTTCTTTTTACGAATGAAGTTAAAGAGGATCATGTGGGGGTGTGGAAAATTCGACCAATAGTTTATCAAAACGCTGATTCAACAAGAGTTGCGCGTTATGTAAAGATGCATCCTGAGGATTTGTTGCCTGAGTACGAAGTGTCGGTTTGGATAGATATGAATATCCGAATAAAAACGGACTATTTATACGAACGGGCGGTGTTGTTGAAAGAAAAAGGGGTGATGGTGTCAAGTATGTGCCATCCCGCTAATGATTGCATATATAATGAGGCTTTTTCGGTAATGCACATGCGAATGGAGAGAGAATCGGTGGTTTTGAGATGGTGCCATAAATTATTTAGGGAAAGGTATCCTGTACATAATGGATTATGTGAAACAAATGTTTTATTTCGACAGCATAATGAGACTGTTCGATCTGTTGATCAATTATGGTGGTTATGCGTTGAAGGTAATTCGCGAAGAGATCAGTTGTCATTTAACTATGTTCTATGGAAAAAAGGAGTCCCGTGTCATTTTTTGATGGGGGATGGTATGTGTGCGCGTAATTCCGAGCACTTTGAAGTCGTGGCACACAAAGATCGTCTGCATAATTATTGTAAACTGGAGAAAACCGAGGGTTGGTTGATGCGCTATTGTTGGAAGGTGCCTCAAAAAAAGGAAATGGTGCAGAAGATGTATTATCAAATCTATGCGACTTCAATGCCGAAGTTGTGGGCTTTTTTTTGGGGGCAACTATTTAGAATGAAATATTTGATGAAAAATGGCGTATCGTCTTTCATGGGTTGATGCGGCTAAAGGCATTTTGATTGTCTTTGTGGCAATGGTTCATATTGTTGGTAGAGGAGAGGAATTGAATATCAGTTGTCCTGCAATTGATGCTATTGGCCCTGTTGCGGGCGTGCTTTGCTTCCGTATGCCTGCATTTTTTATATTGGCAGGCTTTTGGGGGAAGTATGATATAAGTTTTAAAGACTTTTTGACAAAAAATGCAAAAGGAATACTCCTGCCATTAATCATCTTTAGTTATTTGGGTGGTATTGTTTATGAGATTTCATACGAATTATTAAAAGGCTCCTATAACGCAGGTGCTTTGGAATGGCCTTTTCTTGGTATTTCCTTGGACTATTGGTTTGTGTTGGCTTTGTTTATAGCCAAATGTGTTTATTGGGTTATAAATCGAATCAGTCGAAAACAATGGATTCGTTTGATTATTTGTCTTGGGCTTTACGTTTTTGGCGTGGCAACGCTTAATATGGGCTTTTTACCCAATTTCGCATGCTGGAAATGGGCATTGGTTATGCTGGTGTATCTCCCCGTTGGTCAATGGATAAAGGGAAAAATAGATGGTTGGAGATTGCTGCTGGTTTCCTTGCCTGTGTTTTTAGTAGGATACCTTTTTTATCGTTGGAAGGGGATGGACATTCCTTATCCAAACGGTGGAATGAAATACATCAATTGGGCGACCGCACTGCCTTCTTTTCTGCTATGTACGGCGGGAAGCTATGTCTTTCTTAAACTCTGCTCTTTTATCAAACATGCCAGGGTGCTGGAATTTATAGGACGTAATACATTGGCAATATATGTAATGCATTGGTGGATTGAGATATTAGCCATGAAAGTGATGCGAAACTTCTTTTCGCAAGGCATCTTTATGTCGACATTGGCCACTTTGAATACTCTTGCGCTGGCGGTATTTGTTCCTTGTTTGATTTCAGAATTATTGAATTGTCCGAAATTGAGATGGATAATAGGAAAACCTTAGTGAGATGAATGTTGAGTTGTTTGTAATAATAGTCACTTATAAAGGGATGCAATGGTATAAACGCTGCTTTACATCGTTGCGTGATTCAACACACCCAGTAAAAGTTGTTGTGGTGGACAATGCTTCAAATGATGGTACGATAGACTATATTCGAGAGAATTATCCAGAGATTCATTTGATTGAGTCCAAAGAGAATCTTGGATTTGGCAGAGCTAATAATATCGGGATACGTTATGCTTTGGATCATGGGTGCGATTATGTGTTTCTGCTTAATCAAGATGCTTGGGTCGAACCTGATACTTTTGAGAAGCTGATTAATATACAATTGAGCAAACCCGAATATGGCATTTTAAGTCCAATACATCTTAATGCAGAGAAGACACGGATTGAAAAAGGCTTGATAAATTATCTTGACGATAGGAGAATTACTGATAAATTTTTATTCGAAGATCTTTACTTTGAAAGATTAAAAGAAGTGTATGAGACAAAATATGTCAATGCAGCAGCATGGCTTCTACCCAAAAAAACGCTTGAGATTGTAGGTGGTTTTGACCCTGTTTTTACGCATTACGGGGAAGATGATAATTATTTGCATAGGGTGTTGTTCCATAAGATGAAAATAGGCATTTGCCCCACGTGTGTAGCGGTACATGACACGGAACAACGTATTACATCGTGTGATAGAATGCGTCAAACAGAGGAGAGTGTTTTGCTGGCGGAATCCACTAACATTAATATTCCTCAAAGTCTGTTTAGCATTTGTCATTATCATTTTAGAAAAACCATCTCTAAGTTATTGACATTGGAGCTTTCAACAGCAAAAAGACATTGGAAATCTATGTGGTTTTTGATTAGAAATGCCAAGGCTATCAAGAAAAGTCGAGAAACAAATGTCGTTCCAGGAATGAATTGGTTGTGATTATTTAGTGTTATGGCAAGTGCAGAAATATCCGTGGTGATGACTACATATAATGGAGCTCGTTTTATCAGAGAACAATTGGAATCAGTTTTGGCTCAAACGGTTCTTCCAAGTGAAATAGTTATTGTTGATGACCGTTCTACGGATTCGACATTTGAAATCTTGCAAGAGTATGCTGCCGACTATTCGTTTATTCGTATTTTCCGCAACAATCAGAGGGTAGGGGCTCATCAAAATTTCAGAAAGGCATTCATGTATGCATCATGCCCAATAATTGCTCCTTCTGATCAGGATGACGTTTGGGACAAAAACCACCTAAAGACAATGTTGGAGTTGTTGATTGGTAAAAACGTTGATTTTGTGTATTCTCAGGATAAGGTTTTATGGGAAGATGGAAGTACAAGTGATTACTATCAAGAAATGCCTCCAATGAGAGATTTGATTTGGTGTAATAGGATGAGAGGACATACATTTTTATTTCGAAAGGAAATGTTGATTGTGTTTCAAAGGGCTGAGTATCTGCCGTTTGATCATGCTTTAGCTCTTGAAGCTTGTATGGGTAATAATTTTGGTCATTCTAATGAAGTGCTGACATTGTGGAGGAGGCATAAGTCTGCATGCACTACCGCGTTTTCTTCTAATTCGGAATTGGTAATAGAAGATGTACCAAGAAGAAAGAAACTAATGTATGCTTTTCTTCATCTGTCGGATGAAAAATCACTTCCCATTCAACGCAATTTTGAACAAATTGCAGCAATTCTTAGTGCGTATTCTTCGTATAGAAGATATTATAAAGTATGCAAGAGTATGGCTAAACAGACTCGTATGAGCATGTTATGGGCTTCAATTAGTAATGCATGCATTCAGAAATATGATGGTAATATGAAAAGCAGGATTGCCCATTTGTTATGGGCGATGCGTTACCCGTGGATTTTTTGGTATGATATGCACAAATTGCATGCTCTTTAATATAAAATATGACCCCACCAGTCCTCCTCATTACTTTTAATCGTCCTGAGCATACAAGGCGTGTGTTGGAAGCTATCTTGGCTGCCCAACCACATGATTTGTATGTGTTTCAGGACGGTGCTCGCGAAGGCAATGTGGATGACAAAGGAAAATGTGCAGAGGTGCGTTGTGTGGTAGAAAGACTCACAAAAGATACCGGGGTTTGTACGCATACTAAGTATATGGATGTGAACATGGGCTGCGGTCCCGGTCCAGTGACAGGCATTACTTGGTTCTTTAATCATGTTGAACGGGGTATAGTCATTGAGGATGACTGTCTGCCTCATCCTGATTTTTTCAGCTATTGCGGAGAGTTATTGGATCGTTTTAATAAGAATGATGAGATTCAGTTTATCAATGCCGCTTTATATGATGATAAATGGGAATGCGATTGCTCGTATGGGTTTTCTCGGTATCAAGTGGCAGGGGCTTGGGCCTCATGGCGTCGTTTTTGGATTGGCTATGACATTGATTTGAAATCGGTTAATGCCAAAGCGTTTCATCGTAAGTGTAGAAGACTGCTGCTGGAAAGAGCTGAAGCTGATTGGTGGTATTTTAAATTGTTGGAAATACAAAAGGATACGGCAAAAAAAAGCTATTGGGATTATCAGTGCTTGATTACTTTGCTCCTCAATTCAGGTATCACCATTATGCCTAAGCGTAATCTTATTACCAATATTGGATTTGACGAAGAGGGAACACATACGCTTGCTAACAATGGGAAGGGAGGACGAATGTCGTTCCCTATTATGCCGTTGATTCACCCCGAGACGATTATTGTTGATAAGACTCGTGATGCCTATTGTTTTGCAAAGGTACACTCAGAGGGGTTCATTAAGGACACGATGGCTTTTTGGTATCGAACAATGAGGAATTCACAAGGATTTCCAGCCAGGCTGCTTTCTATCTATAAGAAACTAAAATCCAATTTTTTACATTGCCAATGAATTTGTTGTTTGTTACACATTATGCTGGCTTTTATGGTGCCAATAAATCCTTGTTAACTTTAATGACACTTTTACAAGAACGGTATGGGGTTAAACCCTTGGTGCTGTTGCCAAACAATGGGTTTGTGTGCGAGAAATTGGAAGAAAAAGGAATTGAGTATTTGGTGTGCCCGTTTTATTGGTGGGTGAATTATAATCATGGTCCTTTTCAATGGGTACTTAACAAGCGGAAACAATTGATAAATTATCGTGTCGCTAAGGGAATATGTTCCAAATTGAAAGGCAGAGGTATAGATTTGGTTTATTCGAACAGCGTATGCGTAAATATTGGTTTTTTTATTGCTAAACGACTAGGTCTGCCGCATATTTGGCATTTTAGGGAGAGTTTGATGCAGTATTCTTTGTCCTTGTCCAAGTATCTGACACGAAGAATTCTCGCTTCTCCTGTAAACAAACGATATGTGCTTACAAGCGATTATATGATGGCTTTCTATCGGCAATATCTCCCTGAAAACAGAATGGTTCGTGTTTATAATGGGGTTGATTTACCTGTAGGGTTTTCCCGGAGTGAGGAAAACCGAATGCGTGACCGCCTGCAAGTGGCATGTGTAGGTGTGATAACCAAACAGAAAAACCAACTGGAATTACTTAAGGCTCAATTTTTGCTTCACAAACGCGGGATAGACATTGATACTTGGTTTGTGGGGTCAGCCAATGATATAGCTTATTATGAGTCAATGAAGAATTATGTTGTGTCCAACGGTTTGGACGGAATGGTTCATTTTGTTGGTTATAGTGATAGGATTTTTGATGAGTTGCAGCAAAAGAATTTGGGCGTTGTTGCGGCTCATGACGAGGCCTTTGGACGTGTCACTATTGAATATATGTTAATGAAAATGCCTGTGGTAGCAAGCCGATCTGGGGCAAATCCTGAATTGATAAAACCGGGTGTCACAGGTAATCTTTATAATTTGGGTGATGTTAATGCTTTGGCATATTTGATAGAAGAATATGTTCAACATCCGGAATTGTTGGCTAATCAAGGACTGTGTGCTGCAATGGATGCAACAGAAAGATTCTCTGCCATAAACAACGCAAAAATGATTTATAAGCAAATTGTTGACGCTTTCGAATAATAGACAAAAAACATGTGTGGGATTTCAGTAGTATATAAATATTCAGGTATCTCCGATGAAGACTTATCTAGAGTGAGACGAATGAACGACCAAATGCGGTATAGAGGCCCTGAAGATGAAGGCAGTTGGTTTGATGGAAATTGCGCTATGGGTCAGGTTAGGCTTTCAATCATTGGTTTAGAGAATGGCAAACAGCCGTTGTTCAATCATGATAAGTCGTTGGTGCTAGTTTGCAATGGAGAGATATACAATTATATTGAACTGAAAAAAGAGTTACAGTCTCTTGGCTATACTTTCCTGACGGATTGTGATACGGAAGTAATCCTTTATTTGTATGAGTTATACGGAAAGGAATGTGTACAATATCTTCGAGGCATGTTTGCGTTCTGCTTGTATGATATTAAGAAACAGCAACTTATTGTAGTTCGTGATAGAATTGGAGAAGAGCGACTCTATTATGCAGAAGTTCCTTGTGGAGTAGTGTTTTGTTCGGAGTTGAAAGGCATTTTAAAAGAATACATCACGGTTCCTCAACTTAATGTTCAAGCGTTGTTGGAACCTGTTCGTTTTACAGGCGCGTTGAATCCTCGTGACACTTTTATTGAACAAATCAAAAGGGTGCAATCAGGGGAAATGATAATCGTCGATGCTCAAGGGGTACGGAGAGAATTTTATTGGTGTCGCCGACGTACTTATGATTTTCAAGGCTCTATTGAAGAGGCCAAGAAGGAAACGCGTAGACTATTGGAAGAGGCTGTTAACATTGAAATGCGAAGTGATGTGCCTGTTGCCGTTATGTTAAGTGGAGGAATTGATAGTAGTGCGGTGGCAGCATTGGCAAAAAGAGCAGGCCATGAGGTCCATACTATCACGACAGGTTACAAGGGAAAGCATCAAGTGGATGAACGTGAAGTCGCTCTGCGGTTTGCCAAAGAACAAAATTTTGTTTATCATGAGATTGAATTGTCCAAAGAAGATTATGTTGAGGCTTTTGACGAGTTGGTAGAGTATTTGGATGAACCCATGACGGATTCTACTGCTATTGCACAGTGGGCTATGTTCAAAAAGGTAAAAGAGTTGGGCTATAAGGTTTTGCTGGGGGGTATGGGGGGCGATGAATTGTTCTATGGTTATCCTGCATGGAACCAATTAGGCGACTCGTTGCATTTGAGACGAATGCATGAATCGATTTTTCCATGGAAGGGGAATGAAAAAAAACGGCAGTGGATGCATTTTATGTTACACCATCTTAGATGGGCTTTAATGGCTGGTTATCCAAATAAGTTGGAAGACAAGTCGGTATCATGGTGGGTGTATGATGATTATTATAGGTTTTTGAAAGACGCAACGTTGAAACTAGGCGATGAAACATGGCAATTAAAGGATGTTATAGTGTATAAGGACTTCGCGCCATGTCCTTTGGGCAGAGAGATTGACTTGGTGTACGATCATGCCATTGATACCGTCATGACCCAAGCCTATCTTTTCTTGTCAGACAGACTCTCAATGGGTAATTCTTTAGAGGTCCGTTCTCCGCTGCTTGATTACAAGTTGTTCGAACATGTGATGTCATTGCCGTTAGAGTATAAATACGTGAAGGATTATCCAAAGCAGTATTTGAAAGATGTACTTGCAGGGATTGTCCCCGACTATATTCTCTATGCGAAAAAGCGTGGTTTTTCATCTCCGCCAAACTTTATCGCCCATGTGGTTCAATCATATCAATACAACTGTTTTTCTTCTGAATATAAGTTCTACAACTCTATATTGGCAGACAAATTGTTGTCAGATTTGTGGAAAAGAAGATGAGAATAAAACTTTCCATTATCACCATTAGCCGTAATAATGCTGCCGGTCTTGAGAAGACCATTCGCAGCGTGGCTAATCAAACTTTCAAAGAGTTTGAATATATTGTCATTGATGGCGCTTCAACAGATGATAGTATAAAGGTTATCAAATCGCTTGAACACGAATTCGCCCATCTGAAGTGGTTATCTGAACCGGATGCGGGCATTTATAATGCCATGAACAAGGGTATCCGCATGGCTTCAGGCCAGTATATTCAAATTCTGAATTCTGGTGATTGTCTTGCCGCTGACGATATAACAGGACAGATGTTGGCCGCGCTTGAGAAATTTGGGGATCCTTCCATTCTTTACGGCAACATGGTAAAGGTCTTTCCAAATGGTAAAAAACTAGTGGACAAAAGCTTTGAAGGACAGGAAATTACCATGTTAGGTATGTATACGGGGACATTGAACCACGATCCAGCCTACGTTCGCTGTGATTTGTTCGAGAAATATGGTTATTATGACGAGAACCTAAGAATTGTTTCCGACTGGAAATGGTACCTTCAAACCGTTATCATAGGCGACGAAAAGCCTCAATATATTGATCTCAACGTTACCTTGTTCGACATGACTGGGATAAGCGAGAGCAATTCGGATTTGTGTAAGCAAGAGAGGAAAAAAGTGTTGGAAGATCTGTTTCCCAAGGCGATTTTGACGGATTATGAACAATATGCTTTCCCCATCGAGCAAATGCAACGCTTGCAAAGGCATCCTTGGGCCTACAAGTTGGTGTGGTTTATCGAACGATGCTTGTTCAAAATTGAAAAATGAGATTCTCTGTTATCATTCCGCTATACAATAAGGCTCCATATGTGGCGAAAACTATCCGCAGCGTGCTGGCTCAGACTTGCTCTGACTATGAACTTATTGTTGTGGATGATGGCAGCAGGGACAATTCTGCAGAAATAGCTTCTCAAGAGCTTGAAGGATTTGAAAACTGTCGTTTATTGAGACAGGAGAACGCAGGGGTGAGTGAGGCACGGAATAATGCGGTGACTGAATCTCAAGGCGAATATCTTTGCTTCTTGGATGCTGACGACTGGTGGGCTCCAACATTTCTTGAGGAAATGTCAAATTTGATTGATGAGTTTCCCGTTGCGGGCATTTATGGCACGAATTACACCATAGTGAATGAGAGTAAACGGAAGACCCGAGTGGCTTCTGTCGGTGTCGAAGAAAGCTTTGTTAAGGGTTATATCAACTATTGCCAAGTGTATGCCAAAACCATGTATATGCCGCTTTGGACAGGGGCGGTCAGTATGCCGAGGAGTGTGTTTAATGAGATGGGCGGCTTCCCGAAAGGAATCAAATTAGGAGAGGATTTTATGTTATGGATTCGCGTAGCATTGAAATATAAGGTTGTCTTCTTGAACAAGCCTTTGTCCTTTTATAACCAAGATGTGGAGGCAACAAATCGTGGGGTGGGGAAATTGCATCGTCCTCAAGATCATATGCTTTGGAATCTGGGGTTTCTGGAAGAGGAGGAAAAAACCAACTCTGATTATAAGCAACTGGTGGATAACCTTCGCACCTATAGCCTGATCCCTTATTTGTTGGATAAACGATATAGGAACGCTACCAGAACGGAGCTGGAAAAAGTGGATTGGGGAAAACAGCCCTCGAAGACCAGGAAAATCTATCATAGGCCTATCTGGGTCTTGCAAGTGCGACAGTCCTTTTTGTACATGGGTTCGAAGATAAAAAGGTTGGTGAAATGATACCCAAGACGATTCATTATTGCTGGTTTGGCCGTTCAGAGATGCCGTCATTGTCTCAGGATTGCATTGCATCTTGGCATAAGTATATGCCGGATTGGGAGTACAAGCTTTGGAATGAGGACAATTTTGATGTCAACCAAAATAGCTATACGAGAGAAGCATACGAATCGGGAAAGTATGCCTTTGTGAGCGACTATGTGCGCCTTTGGGCTTTGGAACGAGAAGGCGGAGTGTATTTGGATACAGACGTAGAGGTGTTCAAATCTTTAGTTGATTTGCTCGATTATCAAGCATTTGCCGGATTTGAAGGAAGTAAGCGCCTCCCGGTAGGCACATGTGTGATGGCGAGCGTGCCCCATGGAGAATGGGTGAACGAACAACTTGAGGCTTATCAAGGTAGGCATTTTGTTAAAGAAGGCGGTTCCTTTGATTTGACCACCAATGTGCAATTCATCACGGCTGTGATGGCAAAACAGGGGCTTGTCCAAAACGGTTTGGAACAGGATTATAAGGATTTGCATGTTTTTCCTGCGGATTATTTCTCACCCCGACGAACTACAGGTGAATACATAAAGACAGAGAATACTTATTGTGACCATTTGGGCTTGGGTTCTTGGGAGGAAAAGAATCAGGGTTGGAAGGTTCGTGTGACAAAACTGGTCGGACAAAGCAATACTGTACGTTTGATCAAATTGAAGCGTCGCTTGTTTGGATGATTTGAATTGATATTACAATATCCGAAAACGTTATTATGAATTATTTTCCTAAATACCTTGCAAGACGTGCCGTTTTGTGCTATTTCATCACTTTGGCTATTGTGAGTGTGCTTTTTATCAAATGGGTGCTTCCTTTTGAGTTTTTTCTGTTTGGCGCAGGTGCAGTGGGAATCTTCTTCTATTATAGCACCCAGTTGACGATAAAATGGGTCAATTATCCTGACCGACTGCTGCCCAAGCGGTTGTTTACGGTGGCTTTGTTTATCCGTCTTGCATACGTGTTTATCATCTATTTCTATTATTTGAGTGCGACAGGTCAACCTCATGCTTTTCACGCAGGTGACGAGCTGTTTTATCATACCACAGCCGAGGTGTGGCATAGAGATGGATTTGATGAGTTTTGGAGGTATCTGACGTCGTATGCCGACTTTTCTGACCGGGGTTATTGTTTGTGGCTGGGTCTTCTGTATCTGCCCTTTGGTCCCCATGTGTTGATTGGACGTGTGGTGAAATGCGTTATCGATGCTTTTACCTGTGTGCTCATCTACAATTTGGGCAAGCGCAATTTTGGTGAGGATGCAGGGCGTATAGCTGCCATTTTTTATGTACTGATGCCCAACACTTGGTTCTATTGTGGCGTGACTCTGAAAGAGATTGAGATGGCTTTTCTGGTGATCCTTTTTGTGGAACGAGGCGACTTGGCTTTTCGTTCACCAAAGTTGAAGGTCCAAGACCTGATCTTGCCTTTGATTATTATTGTGGTGATGTTGACGGTCCGTGCGGCTATGGCAGCAGTGATGGCAGCTGCCATGGTGGGTGCTTTAATACTTACTTCTAAGAAACAGTTGAAGCTTTGGAAAAAAATCATGTATACTTCAATTTTTGCGGTTTGGATGTTTGCGACAGTGGGCGTGGAATTGGTTCAAGAGACCATGGAGATGATAGAAACCCGCGAGGAGGTTCAGTCATACGGCTATCAATACCGTAGTATACAGGAGAATGGAAATAACTTTGCGAAATATGCAACAGCCGCGGTTTTTGCCCCTATGATTTTTACCCTTCCTTTCTCGACCTTGGTGGAAGTACGTGGACAAGAGAACCAAATGATGATGAATGGGGCCAACTTTATCAAGAACATTTTGTCTATTTTGACCATCATGGCGCTGTTTATGCTACTGCGAGGAGGCAGATGGCGAAAGCACGTTTTGCCTATTGCGACTATGTGCGGTTATTTGGTGGTGTTGGTATTCAGTAATTTTGCTCACTCTGAGCGATTCCACTTCCCGACTCTAGCTTTGGAGTTGATGTTCGCTGCTTTCGCGGTCACACAGCTTTCCAATAGGCATAAACGGTTGTATATTATTTGGTTGGTAGGTATTGGACTCGCTAATGTGATTTGGGCTTACGTCAAACTGAGCGGAAGAGGATTGGCATGAGGATACTCGTCGTTGCTTCGCATAATCAGGGCGACTTCGCGCCATTCATCATAGAGCAGGCTCAAGCGCTTGAGGCTGTGGGTTGCATAATCGATTTCTTTGGCGTGGAGGGCAAAGGCATCAAGGGATACTTGAATAACCTTTCGGCATTGAAGCGGAAGATAATGGTCTTCCAGCCTGATGTGGTGCATGCACACTACGGACTATCCGGGCTGTTGGCTTGTATGCAGCGCAAGGTGCCGGTAGTAGTGACCTTCCACGGCTCGGATATCAACGATCCCCGTGTGCTACGCTTTTCCAAGAGGGCGATGCGACTCTCGGCTTGGAATGTGTTTGTCTCCCGCAAGACGCTTGAAATTGCCCACCCCAAAAGAAACTACACATTGTTGCCTTGTGGTGTCAACATGAATGGTTCGCAGCAAACCGATAGGGAAGAAGCACGAGAGTTATTGGGCTTGTCTGTCGACAAACCTTATGTACTTTTTGCCGGAGCCTTCGACGTTGAAGTGAAAAATGCGCCTTTGGCAAAAGAGACGGTTGCCCTATTAAACGACAGCACTATTGAATTGTTGGAACTGAAAGGCTATTCTCGCAAGGAGGTAACCCTGCTGATGTGCGCCGCCGATGCCTTTCTGATGACCTCGTTCACTGAGGGCTCGCCTCAAGTAATAAAAGAGGCTTTAGCTTGTGGCTGCCCAATTGTGAGTGTGGATGTAGGGGATGTAAAAGAACGTGTGGACGGGGTGGAGGGCTGCTATGTGTCTACAACGCGTGAACCTCTGGAATTGGCCGGTCTGTTGCAAAAGGCAATGACTTTCGAGGGTAAGACGAAAGGTCGCGAAAAGTTGCTTGCCAATGGTTTGGACAACTGTATGGTGGCGAAGCATCTGATGGAAATTTATGAGTTTGTATGCCGAAAATAATTGAGGTTCAAGATATAAGAAGTTTGGAATGGGAGGACTTGGTGAAGCTCTCTCCAGTGGCCTCTTGGTTCCAGACCCGAGAGGCTTTCGACTTTTTTAACAGCCTCTCTTTTCTTAAGGCATTTGCTTTTGGCGTTGAGGATCAGGGATGCCTGAAAGGCATTGTGGTGGGTTATGTCCAGAAGGATGGTGGAGCCGTCAAACGTTTTCTTTCCAGAAGAGCCATTGTTACAGGCGGACCGCTGCTGGCTGAAGATATCTCAGAAGAGGCTTTGGTATTATTGTTCAATACGTTGAAAACCCGCCTAAAACGGAAAGCCATCTATATAGAGACACGCAACTTCAACGACTATAGCCGTTGGCGTAAGACGTTTGAGGAATGCGGATTCAATTATAAGTCTCATTATGATATTTGGGTCGATACGTCCAATATGGATGCCGTGGACGAGCATTTGGGAAAAAGCCGTAAACGCGATATCCGAGTGTCGATACGTGATGGGGCAATGGTGGTGACACAGCCGACCATTGAGCAGGTAAGGGATTATTACGCAATTTTGAGCAATCTGTATGCGAGCAAGGTCAAAACGCCATTGTTTCCGTTGACGTTTTTTGAGTATTTGAATCAACTTCCCTCTTCGGCATTTCTTTTGGTGGAATATGAAGGGGAAATCGTGGGTGGAACGGTGTGCGTCGGTCTCAAGGATCGGGTTTTGTATGAGATGTACGCCTGCGGAAAGGATGGGATACATAAGAGCATATTCCCGTCTGAGTTGGCCACTTTTGCCGGACTTCAATATGCTGCCGAGCATGGGATGTCGCGCTTTGATATGATGGGTGCGGGTAGTCCTGATGACGGAGGGTACGGTGTGCGCGATTTCAAACTGAAGTTTGGCGGCAATTTGTATGAATTCGGAAGAAATATCCATGTCTGCAACCGTTTTCTTTATAGCATCGGAATATTGGGCGTGAAAATCATAAAGAAGTCATGAACATCCTCTTTGACATCAACCATCCGGCGCACGTGCACTTGTTGCGCAATGCTTATAAGCTGCTGACCGAAAAAGGTCATCAGGTGTGGGTTGTTGTCAAGGAGATTCCTTCGGCGATGAAATTGCTCAATTTGTATGGCATTCCCTACGTCAACATAGGCAAAAAGGACGATGCTTTGGGCAAAAAAGGGGTGGATCAGTTGGTTTACGATAGGCGTATGCTCAAATTGGTGCGTCAGCATCATATCGATTTGGGTGTTGGCTCTTCAATCAACATCCCGCATGTCAGCAGGTTGAGTAGGATGAAAAGCATCGTTTTGGACGATGACGACGATGCCGCTGAGCCGCTGTTTGTCAAATTCGGACATCCTTTTGCTGATACTATCCTGACGCCTTCAGCCATCACCAGGAAATCGAAAAAAGCCGTCTATGTAGAGGCTTACCACGAGTTGGCTTATCTTCATCCCAATCGTTTTTCGCCCAATTCGGATGTGTTGCGTGATGCGGGAGTAGAGGAGGGGGAACCATATTTCATTCTTAGGTTCAACGCCTTCAAGGCGCACCACGATGTTGGAGCCGAGGGGCTGTCCATGGAAAACAAGCATCGTTTGGTTGAATTGTTGCAAGCGAGCGGTAAGGTGTTCATTACCACTGAGCGGGAGATTGCCGATGAATTCAAGCCGTTTCAGCTGAGGGTCTCGCCTGAGAAAGCGCATTCCTTGATGTATTACGCAACAATGTTTGTCGGCGACAGCCAGACGATGACGTCTGAGGCGGCAGTCTTAGGCACGCCTGCTGTCAAGTGCAACAGCTTCGCGGGACGGCTTTCGGTGCCCAATGAGTTGGAGCATAAATACGGGTTGTGCTATTCGTTTCTTCCTGAGCAGCAGGAGTTGTTCTTTGCCAAGATTGACGAATTGCTGACAACGTCTGACCTGAAAGGGGAATGGCAGAGGCGTCGACAACGTATGTTGGCTGAAAAGATGGACTATACGGACTTTATGGTTTGGTTTATCGAGAATTATCCAGAGAGTCGCATCACTATGCTGAAGCATCCTGAATTCCAAATCCGATTCAAATGAGTAGGGACTTCACACTGTCGAAATATGCTGAGCTCTTGCAGGGATTGAAGGCAGGAGGCTATCGCTTTCTCACCTTTGAGGAGTATTGCTCTGAAAAAGATAAGTTAGGCGATAGGTGCTTCATCATCTTGCGTCACGATGTGGACCGGAAACCCGAAAATGCACTGGCGACAGCCCGGATAGAACACTCTTTGGGAATAAAGGCTTCGTATTATTTCCGGGTGGTTGAACAAAACAACAAGTCAGAAATCATCAAGGAGATTGTCGGACGGGGGCATGAACTCGGGTATCATTATGAGGATATGACCCTCTGTGGTGGCGATGCAGGAAAAGCCATAGAGCATTTTAAGCAGCAACTGGACTATTTCCGTCGGTTTTATCCTGTGACGACCATCTGCATGCATGGTGCACCGCGCAGCAGATATGACGGACGCGATTTGTGGAAACAATATGATTACCATGAGTTCGGCATCATTGGCGAACCGTATTTCGAGGTGGATTTCTCCCGCGTTTTCTATCTGACTGATACAGGGCGTAGGTGGGATGGCTTCAATATGAGCCTTCGTGACAAAATCCCCGTTTTTCAAGATGAATGGGTGCAAAAAGGACGGGTGTTTCACACTACCGACGATGTGCTTAGGGCTCTTGAAAGCGGATCTTTGCCTCGGCAAATCCTAATGACTACCCATCCTCAGCGCTGGACCGACCACTATGGGGAATGGTTTAAAGAAATGCTGGCGCAGTCGGCCAAAAATATAGTGAAAGGCGTGATGGTGAAGCGAAGATGAATTTTTTCTAGGATTCTGTGTCGTCAACGCCTTTGGATTCAAAAAAAAAGCGTACTTTTGCAATTTAATTGGTGAATAATATTTATGTCTATGAAAATGAATAAGATAACTCTCTGCTTTTTACTTGCGGTACTAGTCGTGTGCTTTTCCTCATGCGTCACGCCTCGCAGCGTGCGTTATTTACAGGATATGCCCAAATACGGTATGCCTATCAACCAGACTTTGGAAGCTACGGTGGCACCTTACGATGAATTGAGAATTCTGGTGTTGAGCAGCACAAGTAAGGAAGAAGAATTGTTAAAGCCTTTCAATGCTATATATTCTATGGGGCAAAATTTCAATTATGGCGGCAATAACACCAATATGTCTGGTTATCTTGTTGATGCAGCGGGGTATATCGAGTTCCCTGTTTTGGGCAAGCTTCATGTTGAAGGTTTGACTCGTGAACAATTGCAGGATACCATTGCCTCCCAATTGAAAAGCAATGGTCAGCTGAAAGACCCGATGGTGATTGCCCGTTTCCTGAATTTCAGAGTTTATTTTCTTACCAGTTCTGGTGGTAAGGTAATCAACATCACCAATGAACGCTGCACTTTCCTTGAGGCGTTGGCTATGGCGGGGGGCTTGGATTGGTACACGCGCCGCGACCGTATCGGCGTGATGCGCGAGGTGAACGGCAAAAGGGTAATCCATTATCTCGATCCGCGATCGACCGACATCTTTAACGACGAGTTTTACGTGCTTCAACAAAACGACATCATTTTCACGGAAGAACGTCCTATCAAATTCTTCACCAACAATTTGAGTCTGTTTGTCGGTACAATTTCGTCGCTCGCTTCAATTCTAACAATCTATGCATTGGTTAAAACATATATTAGTAAACCATAAACCCCGATTATTTGTTCAACAACGTAACCTATTGATACAATGGCTAACGACAACAATAATAATAACGAGCTCAACAAATCGAAGCGACCAGAAGACATCAATACCTTCTTCGACGAAAGCTCAACCAGTGGCTTTAAGTTTAAGGATTTGGTGTTCCTCGTGCTGCGCAACCTGCATTGGTTTGTTCTTTGCGCTGCGATAGGCGGAATCGTCGCATATTATAAAGTGAGGCAGGAAGACAGGATTTATTCCAGTCGTGCTTCCATGTTAATCAAAACGGCTGCAAACAGCGGCTCGGAATCATTTCGTGGTTCGACGGCTTTGAATGCGATTCAGGGTATGGGCCCAGTGGTCAGCACGATTAACAACGAAATCATGATTCTGAAATCGCAGTCGAATATGGAAGCGATGGTGCGTGATTTGAATTTGAGTGTTTCTTATTCATACAAGACCAAAGTATCGAAGCGTAACAAGGAGCTCTATAAGGAGGCTCCCGTTGAGGTGGTTTTTCCTGCGATTGAGGAAGAGGCAAGTGCCTCATTCAGTGTGAAGCCGATAGACCAGAATCATGTGATTCTGGATGATTTCGGGGGGAGTATCCCTGCTATGAAGGTGCGTCTCAACGACACGGTGATATCTCCGGTGGGTAAGCTGGTGGTGAAGCCTACCTGGCGTTTTGCCGATTTCACCAATGTGGCCATCACAGTCAAGCATCGCCCGGTTTCTTCGGTGGCTGCCTCATATCGTAAGCGTGTCAGTGTGAAGCGTGATGACGAAAAGAACGCTGTTCTGAAGCTGTCGGTGACGGATACTTCGCCATTGCGCGCTGCAGATGTGCTCAACTCGCTTATGGATGTATACAACAAGGAGTCCATCGCCGACCAGCAGCGCGTGCTCGACTATACCGAGAAGTTCATCAACAACCGTATCGAGTATTTGATGAGCGATATTGAGGAATACGAGCAGGTGTCGGTCGACTTTAAGCGGAGCCACAATATCATCGATACGAAGAGTTACGGACAGGCTTATGTGGCTGCCAGCGCAGCTTTGACGGAACAGGCCAAGAAGCTGGATGCCCAAATCGACATGGCGACATATCTGCTGAATTTCACCAAAGAGAATATCGACAAAGTGATTCCTATCGGAGCAGTCGATGTTTCGACCGAGGCGGCTTCCTTAATCAAGAGAT
>Ga0310690_10004230_pt1 | contig 20603 bp, 13 predicted proteins | sample AusTroGonzalo_MG_2_FD_207661 | JGI IMG/M metagenome (GOLD analysis project Ga0310690, IMG submission 207661) | Bovine rumen microbial communities from tropical cattle in Woodstock, Queensland, Australia - Gonzalo_04 (v2) (version 2) | ecosystem: Host-associated > Mammals > Digestive system >...
AAACTCAAGAATGACGGAATGATGCCTTCAGATTTTTTGAAATGAGTTAATTCAAATTATGATGAAACGATGTGAAAGGTTTACGAAGAATATCAAAAAACTTTGGAGACTTCTAATTCGTTGGATTTTGATGATTTGTTATTACTCCCCTATTTGTTATTCAGAAAGGAACCAACAATTTTACAAAAATGGCAAAATGCGTTTGATTATATTTTAGTTGATGAGGCTCAGGATACAAACTGGATTCAATTTGAATTGATGAAAATGATGAGTGGGTGATGAGCAAAAATGACTTTGATTTGAGATGATTTTCAGAGTATTTACGGTTGGAGATGAGCTTTGATGGAGAATTTTTTGAATGTGAAAATGTATTGGCCTGATATTCAGATGTTCAAATTGCAGATAAACTATCGTTCTAAACCTCATATTGTGGAGGCGTGAAATGCTATTATCAAAAATAATGCTCGTCAGTATGAAAAGAATATTAAACCAAACAGGCCCTGAACTGAAAAAGATATGATTACGATTTTTTCGCATAGTAGTGATGTAGATGAAGCAGCGAATACGATTGAATTGATTAAAAAAATGAAAAATACGTGAAAATTCAAGGAACGATGACAGGTTGCAATTCTTTATAGAACGAATTCTCAATCAAGTGTATTTGAAAGTCTGTTTATTCAAGAATGAATTCCTTACAAGATTTGGTGAGCTTTCAAATTCTTTGAGAGAAAGGAAATTAAAGATGTCTTGGCATATTTAAGGTTTTTCTTGAATGATAGAGATAATTTAGCATTGAAGAGAATTATAAATATTCCTAATAGAAAAATCTGAGCTACAACTTGGGAGAAAATAGAAAATTATGCATTAGAAAAAGATGAAGCGATTTATGATACTATCAAGAAATTACGAAAAGCGGAAATTTTACCTGATGAATTGAAACTTACTCCGCAAGCTATGACTGGAATAAAATCGTTCATCATGGAAATGGAGGAACTTAAAGAAGATTTGGTAGTTGAAAACCCCTCAGATTTTATTGAATCTATGGTAAAAAAAATCAATTATAAGGATTATTTAATCAAGGAGGAATGATGAGAACAGCAGGCGGAAGAAAAATATGAGAATATTGGACAATTGATAAATATGGCGAGTAAGTATATTGAAAAATGAGAGCCTACACTTAGGCAGTTTATGGAGGAAGTTTCGCTTTTAAGCGATATTACGGAGAATGAAAAATGAGATATTGATGCTGTAAAATTGATGACAGTTCATTCGAGTAAATGATTGGAATTTCCGTGTGTGTTTATCGTGTGATTGGAAGATGGGATTTTCCCACTTTCAAATGCAACTCTTGACCCAAAATTATTGGAAGAAGAAAGAAGGCTGATGTATGTGGCAGTTACGAGAGCAAAAGATGTTTTGTTTATGTCGTATGCTCATTCTAGAATGACTTGGTGACAGGTGAAAAATAATCCACCAAGCAGATTTTTGGCAGAATTGCCTCAAAATTTAGTTAAGAGTTATGATTTATCGTGATGATTATGAGGTGAAACTGTGAGTAATATATCTGAGTGAGATATGGTGAGACATAAGTTATTTGGAATTGGATATGTGATGGAGGTCTGGAATAATATAGCAATAGTAAAATTTCAGAATCCAAAATTCTGACTTAGAAAGGTGGAGTTAAGATTTTTGGAATTGAGTTAATGTGGTTTTATATAATTGATATCATGATTTAGAGTATCGAGATTGTTGCATTATATGTTATTATGATTTTCTAACCCTTTCAGAAAAGGGCATATGATTTGGATCGAAATTCATTTGTATGTTGTATTTTTTGTAAGTTTGTTCAAATAAATCGTTTATATTGTATGTCTTCTCCCAATCCGCATTTGTTGAATCTTGCGTAGGATCCCAGAGAATTATTTTATCAACTCATGGTAGCATGAAAATATTTTGGTGTGCTATAGCGTTTCTAATATGTTCATTTTCTGGTATGATACTGTTTGGTGGTACAGGTACAAAATTAGGATTGTTTAAGTACCATTCAGCTATAAATAAATAACGTAAGTAATTCTGTACGTGCTCTAATCATAAGTCCATTTCATTAATTATTGTTTCTAGCTCATTTTTTTCATATTTGATTTTGTCGACAAGTTTGGAAAAATCACTTTTACTTATTTTATGATATGGGTAACATGTATCAAGTATTTTCTTAATAATATTTTCTAAATCTTTTGTATTTGAAAAGATTGGCCATTCTTTATAATTATTTCAAGTGGTTAATATATTATAAATCAATGCATATGGGGTTGATTCCCACTCCATTTTGGCAATATTTTTTGATAATCCTAATCTTGTTTCTAGTGCTTTATAATATTGTTTTTCATCCATTAGTCTTGAAAGATTAGATCCTACTATTTGATGTATTTTAGCAATGTTCGTATCAGTCATGTAAGATAAAATTGTTCTAAAATTCTTTTTATCTCGTTTATGCTTTCCGTCTTTAAAAAATTCATCAATTAATTTTGCTGCTCAATTTGGAATAGGCCCTTTTCATTTTTTTGGTCATATTCGTTCTCCATTTTTTAAAGTAATATTTCATTCTTTCTCAAATATATTATCTCTTTCGCTATCTGAAATACGTATTATTCCAGCTCTTTCTGCAATTTCTTTTTTATTTGTTGTATATCATATGGAAGTTTTCTCTCTTTTTTTATATAAATTTATTGATATTTTCCCCCTATTTCTATCATATCCCTTTGAAAAATTTAAATTATCTCGTTTACAATCCGCAAAATGAGACCTTCTATTAATTCTGTTAAGTATTCAAAATATGTTGTAAAAGAACTCTCGTTGTATAAAACATTCCAAATTTTCTTTTCATCATCCTTGTTTCTCAACACAATTTGGATAATTTATATATATTCATTGCTTTCAATCCGGGTTTCTTACAATTCATTTATGAGCATTTCAACGTCTTAAAGTATTTAAAAGTATACCCCATCAAAGATTATTTGATTCTAATATTTGTTTTGTATTAGTAATTTTTTTATTTTGCTTATCGTATCTTACGGGTTTTGTAATTGTTATATAGTTGTATATATTCGGGTACAGTCTATCTATGTCTTTTGCTTCCATTTTCTTTTTCCACCATTTTTCGTACATTATTAAAAATCAATGTAGAAATAGTGTTTCAGAAACATTATCCATGGTATTAGAAGTTAATTCGTTCCCTGTAACTTGGATATTATTTACTAATGTCCGATTTGTTTGTTCTCTTATAATTATTTTTTTAATATTATCTAATCATCGGAGTTCTCAGCATTGTCAAGCATTCAAAAGATTTCCATCTCTTTTCATCTTTTTTTCAAAGAAAAACAATAATTGTGCTATGTTTGCTAAGTTCTTATATGTTAACTCGGCTTTTATTGTCTCTCAATCTAGATTTTCTGCAAATCCATTTTTTATTTGAATATTATGTTGTATATCTTCATGTTTTGTGGTTGTTGAAAATACTGAAGCAATTGTGTTTTGTGTTCATGTACTTCTTGTTGTTAAGTTTGCTGAATTTACTTTATTGGATCATCAATTATTTTGTTCTATGGTAACCATTTTATTCATACTTTATTTAAACAATTTATTATATTGTAAATTTATTTTTTTGCAAAAAAATAGTATTAATTTTTTTACTAGAGTTAAAGCTTAATTTTTCTGTTATGCTTAATACTTTTGAACTGTATTAAGAAATAATTGTAAATATTGATAAATTAATTATAAGTTATTCGTTTAAATGGTATAATTATATGAAGAAGAAAGTTTTAGTTTGATTGTCTGGATGAGTAGATTCGGCGGTTAGTGCTGCTCTACTTTTGGAACAATGATATGAAGTGGTTTGATGATTTATGAAGAATTATGTTTCAGATAAGTGAAATTGTACTACATTTAAAGATGCTGAAGAAGCTATCAAAGTGGCTAAATTTTTGTGAATAGAACTTTTGTCTTTTGATTTGCAGAAAGAATATCAAGAAAGAATTATTGATTATATTTTTGAGTGATATTCTAAGTGAATTACTCCAAATCCTGATGTTTTGTGTAATAATTTGATAAAGTTTGATGTATTTCTGAATAAGGCTATGGATCAGTGATTTGATTATATTGCTACTGGTCATTATGCGAGAATACGTGAGAAAGGTTGAACTTACCATCTTTTACAATGAGTAGATTCTTGGAAAGATCAGAGTTATTTTCTTTCTGGATTAAATCAATATCAATTAAGTAAAAGTATATTTCCTTTATGAGAAATGACTAAACAGCAGGTAAGAGAAAAAGCTAAAGAAATCTGATTGCCAAATGCAGAAAGGAAAGATAGTCAAGGTTTGTGCTTCATTTGAAATGTTCCTATTAGGACATTTTTGATGCAAAAATTTCCTAAAAAGGAGTGAGATATTTTGGATTTGAGTGGAAAGAAAGTATGAACTCACCAATGAGCATATTTCTATACTATTTGACAAAAACAGTGACTTTGATTAAATTTTAAAGCGTATGTATATCGCATTGATATTGAGAATAATATTCTTTATGTGACCGACAAGGATGCTGAGGAATTGAAAACTAAAACTTTGATAGCTAAGAATTGGCATTGGATTTGTCCTGATATGGAAAGTGAAATATTGAACTGAAATAAAAATCTGAGTGGAAAAATTAGATATAGACAAATCCCTGCTGTTGAGTGTAGTCTAGAAAAAATGGAAAATGAAGATATGAAAGTAATTTTTGAAAAAGAACAACGGGCTGTTGCCCCTGGTCAAGTTTTTGTGGCTTATGATTGAGATGAATGTCTAGGAAATGGAATGATTGCTTAAAATAAAAAACTGACCAATATTTACGGTCAGTTTTTTCTATATCTCCATTTTTATGCGAATTTTGATGCTAATCGATTTTTTGGTGAAACGTTACTTCTGTTATCTATATTGGCGAAAGTGAATGCTCAAACTGGTTGACTAGATCCTAACCATTTAATGGAGTTTCAGAAGTTTATAAAAGGGTTCGCAATAGTATCTCTTGTGTGTTTACAAATGTTACAACCAGTATGCCATAAAGTCTCACCTACTCATTCTGCTAACATAAATGGAGTAGCTATAAGTGATGCTGGTGCTTTCCATAGTTTTTTCCAAAAACTTCATTCTGTGAATGATTTATGGATAGCATCTTTGATTTTTCACGCCGTCTGACCAAGTCAATCAATTGGGTCTAAAACTCAATAAAGAGCTGTTTTTGTTGCATCTCAAACTGTACTTAGTCAAGTACGTAAGGTACGAGGTACAATTCAAAATGTATTTCATACTCTATTCCAAAATCTAGACATTCTTTATAGTTTTATAATTAAAGTAATCTAATAATAATTATTTTTAAATAAATGTCAAATATTTGTTGACTTTTTATAAAAAAAAATAAAAAAACCGACTCACCAGTAATGATGAATCAGTCTTTTTTGTATATATTGTCATTATGAGCGATAGCGAAGAATCCACTTAGCATCGCATCTATGGATTCTTCATTACGTTATGCTTCATTCAGAATGACGATTTTGAACTATTTCTCGTTTTTGATTGCAGCTTGTGCGGCAGCTAATCTAGCAACTGGAACTCTGTAAGGTGAACAAGATACGTAATCTAATCCAACCTTATGACAGAATTCGATTGTCGTAGGATCTCCTCCGTGTTCTCCACAAATTCCCAAATGGATGTCAGGGCGAGTAGCTCTTCACATTTCAGCGGCCATCTTAACTAATTTTCCAACTCCAACTTGATCAAGTTTTTGGAATGGATCGTTCTCGTAGATTTTTTTATCATAGTATGCAGATAAGAATTTACCAGCATCGTCTCTTGAGAATCAAAATGTCATTTGAGTTAAGTCATTTGTACCGAATGAGAAGAACTCAGCTTCTTTAGCTATTTCGTCAGCAGTTAAAGCAGCTCTAGGAATCTCTATCATTGTACCAACGTGATATTTCATTTCAACTCCAGCATCTTTAATAACTTCATCAGCTGTAGCACATACTACATCTTTAACATATTTCAATTCTTTAACTTCTCCTACTAATGGGATCATAATTTCAGGTTCAATAGCCTTTCCGATTTTCTTAGATGTAGCTATAGCAGCCTTGATTACAGCTCTAGTCTGCATCTTAGCAATTTCAGGATACGTAACTGCAAGACGACATCCTCTGTGTCACATCATTGGGTTGAATTCGTGGAGTGAAGATATAATAGCTTTAATCTCTTCAACAGATTTTCACTGGTTATGAGCTAATTCTTCGATATCTTTTTCTTCTGTAGGAACGAATTCGTGTAAAGGAGGATCAAGGAAACGGATTGTTACATTGTATCCATCCATAGCTTCGTATAATTTTTCGAAGTCTCCTTGTTGCATTGGTTCAAGTTTAGCTAATGCAGCTTCTCTTTGTTCAACAGTATCAGAACAAATCATTTGTCTGATAGCTGAAATTCTATCTGGTTCGAAGAACATGTGTTCAGTTCTACAAAGTCAGATTCCTTCAGCTCCTAATTCTTTAGCTTTAGCAGCATCTGTAGGAGTATCAGCATTTGTTCTAACCTTTAATCTTCTATATTTATCAGCCCAAGTCATAATTCTTCAGAAGTCTCCTGAAACTGTAGCTTCAACTGTAGGAATAGCTCCATCATAGATATTTCCAGTTGTACCGTCGATAGAAATTACGTCTCCTTCGTGATATTCTTTACCTCCTAGTTTGAATGTTTTATTTTCTTCATCCATAACCATTTCTGTACATCCAGAAACACAACATTTACCCATTCCACGAGCAACTACTGCAGCGTGAGATGTTCTACCTCCACGTCCAGTTAAGATACCTTGAGAAGCTTTCATTCCAACGATATCTTCTGGTGAAGTTTCAAGTCTAACTAAAATAACTTTTTCTTTTCTCTTAGCCCATTCTTCAGCGTCTTCAGCTGAGAAAACGATTTTTCCACAAGCAGCACCTGGAGAAGCACCTAAAGCTTTTCCAACAGGTTCAGCATCCTTTAATGCTTTTGGATCGAATCCTGGGTGAAGTAATGTGTCTAGATTACGAGGATCTATCATAGCAACAGCTTCTTTTTCTGTTCTCATTCCTTCATCTACTAAATCACAAGCGATTTTGATAGATGCTTGAGCAGTTCTCTTTCCATTACGAGTCTGAAGCATGTATAATTTACCGTGTTCTACAGTAAATTCCATATCTTGCATATCTCTATAGTGTTTTTCTAGAGTATGACAAACTTCAACGAATTGCTTGAATGCTTCAGGAAATTTCTGCTCCATTTCAGTAATATGCATAGGAGTACGTACTCACGCAACTACATCTTCTCATTGAGCATTTGTTAAGAATTCTCCGAAAAGACCCTTGTCTCATGTAGCTGGATCTCTTGTGAAAGCAACTCCAGTACCACAATCATCTCCCATATTTCCGAATGCCATAGATTGAACGTTTACGGCAGTTCCCCATGAATATGGAATGTCATTATCTCTTCTATAAACATTAGCTCTAGGATTATCCCAAGATCTGAATACAGCTTTGATAGCTCACCATAATTGTTCAATAGGATCAGAAGGGAAATCTGATCAGATTTTTGATTTATATTCAGCTTTAAATTGTTTAGCTAATTCTTTAAGATCATCAGCAGTTAACTCAACATCAAGTTTAACTCATTTTTCTTCCTTCATTTTATCGATAAGTTGTTCGAAGTATTTCTTTCCAACTTCCATTACAACATCAGAATACATTTGTATGAATCTTCTGTAACAATCCCAAGCCCATCTTTCATTTCCAGATTTAGTTGCCAAAACTTCAACTACATCTTCGTTAAGTCCAAGATTAAGGATTGTATCCATCATTCATGGCATAGATGCTCTAGCTCCCGAACGAACAGAAACCAAAAGCGGATTTTCTTTGTCTCCGAATTTTTTACCAGTGATTTTTTCAAGCTTAGCTATGTATTCTGTAACTTCAGCTTTAATTTGATCATTGATTTCTCTACCATCTTCATAGTATTGAGTACAAGCTTCCGTAGTAATAGTGAATCCTTGAGGAACAGGCAAACCGATGTTTGTCATCTCTGCAAGATTGGCACCTTTACCTCCTAGAAGTTCTCTCATGTCAGCGTTTCCTTCACTAAAAAGGTATACATACTTTTTAGTATTGGATTTGTTTCCAAAAAGTCACATGTGTTAATATTTAGAAAAAATAAAAATACTCATTATGAGGTTTTGCTGAAATTTGCTTGATAAGCATATAGTTTTTACGCTCTTTTTCAAGAGAAAAACTTGAGCTTTTTAAAAAAAGCCAACCAAAAAATATTGATTAGCCTTATCATTATGTTTATTTATAATTAGAATATTGAAATGTATCTTAATTCTTCTGTATCTGTATATGAACATGTATCAGAATTAGATGAACATATATTTCATTTATTAAACTTACTACATGTTTTAATTTTTGCTATATCAGTATCGTTCGTTATATATCAAGCATTTACTCATGTAGCATTTTTACAAACTACCCAGTTAGATCAGATTTCAGATTCTGTCTTTGCCATCAGAACAAATCAAGCATTACTTACTCAGTTTCTTGTTGATACTATATATAAGTAATCTCATTCAGCTCAATTATTTCTGGCATTACTTTTAGTGCCATATTTGTTACCTAATCCATAAGCCAAAGATGACTTAGATGGATCACTAGGAATTGAAGACATTCATGCACTATATAAATCATTGGATATATCGCTAATCTTCATTCAATTAGCTGCTCAACTAATTATTCACTTTCTAAAGCTATCCCAATCTACAGCAGGATAGGTTCACTTCTCATTGAGTAAAGTTATAAGTCCAACCTCAATTTGTGCTAAATCATTCTTACGGTTAGTGTCTCTTACTCTTGCTTGAACCGCTTGTCATTCTGAATAAATATCAAAATCTTTAGTCTCTTCATTTTCATAATATTGTCTTATTTCTTTTTCTATATTATTACTATCTTTTTCTATTTTTCCATTTGATAGAATAAATGTATCGGCAGCCCAGTATCTTTTGTATAATTCTCATGGCTGAATTTGGACAGTATCATGTTCTTCAATTTCTCCAAAATGTTCATCTAAAATTTTTATTGTTAAAATTTCTTCTGTATCATTGTACATATAATCCCCTAATGCTCAAACTCTAAATACACCTCAATTTTCTTGTATCTGTTCTTCTCATCGAAAACTTATTTCTTCTCAAGTGTTAAATTTACTGAGATATATGATGTCATCATCTCAGATTTTTTTTAATATATCTTCAATTACTGCTATTTTGTAGTATATACTATATGTATGTTCGCTTGATGAAATTCCATATCATCCGCCTTCGGATTCACCTTCTAGTAAGACATCTGAATCAAATTGTAGTGAATTAGTGTCAATAATATCATCTTGTTTATAAAATATAACTGTTTTGCTTAAATCATTTGTGAATTTAGGAGATATATAATTTCAAGCTTTGATAGTGTATTGATAAATTTCACCTTCTTTTAGTTCTGATAGTTTTATATCTTTTTTATCTATATTTAGTTTATTAACTTTATGGGAGGCTTTATAATTATATTTTTTATTTAATTCATCTATTGTTAATTTACCTAGAGATTTTTTTGAGTTTTTTTCAATAATATCTCGATCTAACAGTGTTGAACCTGAGAAACTTAGATCTAAGTAAATGAATGAACGAAAGTCATATAATCATTCTATCCAAGGATTATCTTTTAATTTAGCTTCTCGCGAATTTGCATACCGAGAAAGTAGACTTGAGTTATCTCAATTTAAATAACTTTCATAATCAAAGTTGTTTCATTCAACTGCCTCTAATCAATATGTTGCTTCTCCATTATATGATCAACTACTTGTAAAACTATACAGTCCAGATGTCTGATTCTCATGTCCTTGATCTGAGAGATCTTGATAATATGTTATTAAATTTTGGATTGCTTTTTTGCTTTGATATGATGTCCAAAGAGTATAGGCTATAAACAAAGCAATTCATACCAAGATTCCTAAGAAGAAAAATAACAATTTTCTTCACTTTTTGGGTTTTTGTGCATCTCAATTTGTACTAAAATTTTGAATATTACTAACATTATTGATTGGTAATTCGATGTTATTTAAGTTTATAGGTGTCTGTATTGTAGATGCTGGATTATCATTAAATGAAGGATTAGGGTTTACAGTTATATTGTTATTTTCTATATCCATTTTTGTTTAATTATTATATAAAACCTATTTAATTTTTATTGTAATACCTCGGAAATCATCGTTGACGTATACTTTTCATTTTCATAATTTTGTTTCTTTTTCTTTTCATCGTGAATTTATGATTATGATTGTATGATTTTGGTTAGTGTCGTTGTATATACCTTCATCGTCATCTAATTCTATTTCTTCTCATGCAGCATAATTGCTTAAATATTTTAGATTATCTTTGCCGATAAGTGATTCCCAATTAATTTCATTTATATCTCATAAGTCTTCTTTTGTCTTTTTATTTAATATTTTTCGATTTTGTAAATTTCAGTTCGAGAAGGTAAAATCAAATAAAATGTAATGTCTTAAACTATATACATCATCTAATCGTTTATATTCGGCTGATGATAATGTTAAATTTTTCTCTTCTGAGTAGTCATAATATCATTCATTATCATCATTTATTTTAGAAAAATTGTAATTATTTATAGTTTTAGATCCTATTGTAAGAGAAGTTGTTCAGTTTATGGTGTATATTCCAGATTCTTGGTTTTGACTGATAATGCTCTTTGATACTTGTATTCTTTGATTAATTATTGAGCGATATTGCCAAAGTTTTGTACTTAAGATAGCTATAGCAATTCAACAAGGTATACCAATAATGAAACATAGTCGTTTTTTTCGATTATTTCATTTATTAGTTTGTTTAATCTCAGCCTTAGAGACTGTGAATTTATTTTGTTCAATTTGAGGTATTAGTGCAGATACTCAATCGGAGGTGTTTTGTGTCTCTGTTATGACAGGTACTGTATGTATTGTTCGATTCTCTGGTTCCATTTGTGTTTTGTATAAATTAAATATTGATACACATATTATATGTAAAAATTTTTTTTTGTCAAAAATATTGATACATTTTTATAATATTTTAAATTCATTTGTTTTTTAACAATGAACGATTATATTCTTACACAGATTTTTCATATTTTTGTTTAATAATTTTATGAAGACATTAGCCATTGAAACTAGTTGTGATGATACTTCTTTAGCAATTGTGAATAATGACGATTGAATTTTTAATGTTGATAAAATTGTGATGTATTCACAAATTCAACAACATATTCCATATTGATGAGTATTACCTGAAGTAGCTTCACGTTTACATAGTGAAAAGATAGTTGCATTAATCCAAGAAATTTGATTAGAAAATATTGAGAATGTAGATTTTATATCTGTGACAACTAAACCGGGTTTACCTTGATCCCTAGTCGTTGGTCGTACAGCAGCTTATTTATTATCAGAATATTATCATAAACCATTAATTGAAATCAATCATATTCACGGTCACATTTTTTCTATATTATTAGAGAGAAAAATCGATGATATTCAATGTCCCTTAGTGATTTTGACTGCATCATGAGGTCATAATGATTTATATGTAGTTAATAAAGAAAAGAAGGAAGAATTAAAAGGTTTAGATACTGAAAAAGTTTGACCTTTTTATGTGACAAAAATTTGATACACGTTAGATGATGCTGCATGAGAGGCTTTTGATAAAGTTTCTAAAATGCTTAATTGACCATATCCATGATGACCTTGGATTTCAGCCCAAGCTTTGAAATGAAAACCTAATGATAAATTTCAATTTAAAAGAATATTTTTACCATTAAAGGATGATCAGATTTTTGAGTTTAGTTTTTCATGAATGAAATCTCAGGTCTTACAATTATTATCACATATAGAAAAAGAGTGAAAAATTCTAACTGAACAAGATATTTGTGATATTGCTTATGAATTTCAAGAAGCTACGGTTGAAACATTGTGAAAGCGCTTGATAAAAGCGGCTAAAATGTATTGAGCTAAAACAATTGCTATAGCCTGATGAGTATCTGCTAATAAAAGATTGGCTGAATATGTCCAAGAATTAATTAATGAATGGAATAATTCTGATTATGCAGGAAATAAATCATTACACGTAGATTTTCTACATCCAGTTAAGAACTTATATTCAACGGATAATTGAGCTATGATTTGAGTTGTAGGTTTACTGCAGAAGTAAAATGGTTATCCTGCGATTTAAGTAGTATTTTTTATATTGTTTTTTTGAGTTGATTGTTTATAGTATAGGTGTAAACAAAAAATTTCTAAAACTATGAAATCATGTAATAAATGTAGCAGTAAAAAATTTTGTATGAGCTACACGAAAGACAAAATGGTCGATGACTGTAATGGTTACTCGACCAAGAAAATCAAGACGGACCCTAAGAAAAGGAGGGTTGCTAGTAACGCTAAATGATTTAGCAAAATGTTTGAATTGAGCTGAAGTTTTTCTTTCAGCTTTTTTCTTATTTTTCTTCTACTAATTCACCATCTTCCAGGTGAATAACATGATCTGCAAAACGAAGGATTGTCGGATCATGCTCAATCATCAGAATAGTATCTCCTTTTTCTAAAAATGATTTAAGTACTCATAATAATCTAGAAATGTCTTCTGGATGTAGTCAAACTGTTGGTTCATCAAGGAAATACACACAATGTCACCTATAATCTTTTAGAAGATGTCTAACTAATTTGAGTCTTTGAGACTCCCCTCATGAAAGCATATGAGCAGATTGTCACATTTTTAAATATCATAATCATATATCACACATTAATTGTAGTTCATGTGTAATATTATCCATTTCATGAAAGAATTCTAAAGCATCAGAAATATACATATCAAGTACATCTGCTATATTTTTTCCACGCCACTTGATCGATAGTACTTCAGGCTTATATCTCTTTCATCTACACAATTCACATGGTACATAGGTATCAGGTAAGAATTGTAATTCTATCTTTTTGTATCCGTATCCATTACAAGCCGGACAAGCTCATTTATCTGAGTTAAAACTGAAATAACTAGAGTGAAATCATAAATATTTAGCATCGCTTGTATTTGCATATACATCACGTATTCTATCAAATGTTCAAACAAAAGTAGAAGGGCAACTTCTTGGAGTTTTTCATATACTAGATTGGTCTACATATATTGTATTTTTAATCTCTTCATATCATTCGATTTTATCCACAGCAAGATCTTGATAAAATTGTTGTAGTGCAATGTTTTCATAATGTGCATACTCTTCTGCACGCATAATTGGTGCTGCTAATATATCCTCCCAAGAATATCATTTCTTAAGCATCTGAAGGCGGATATAAGATTGAACAAATTTTTCTTTATCATTAAGAAAACGATATAGAGTTGTATACATTAAAGTAGTTTTACCCGCTCATGATCATCATGTAATTACTGTAAAACTTCATAGATTTATTTTTGCATCTATATTCTTTAGATTAAATTTTGAAGCCTTACGTATTTTTACTCGTTTATTTGATGGAGTATGATTGAAATCCATTTCAACTTTTTTCTTTCAATTTAAGTATTGAGCTGTAAGACAATCAGATTTTAAGAATTCTGAATAAGGTCATGAGAACATCAATTCTCATCAGAAGTCCCCTGCGCCAGGTCAGATTTCTACTATCCAATCAGAAGCTTCTATAAATTCTTCATTATGTTCTACTACCATAATAGTATTTCACATATCTTTTAGTTTGCGAATAGCTTGTATCGTTCTTTCTATTTCTTTTCTATCTAATCAGATTGTTGGTTCATCTAGTACATATACTATTCATGTTAATTTATTTCATAGCTGTTTAGCAAGACGTAAACGTTGAATTTCTCATCATGATAAAGTATCTATTTGCCTATTCGTGGTTAAATATCCTAGTCATAAGTCTTCAATTGTTTGTACTCTATCTATCAAAGGATTTGTAATACGTCAAATTAACTGTGGTGGCTGAGTTGAAGAATCAATAAAAAGCTGAAGCAATTCATGCATTTCTTGTAGCGGTATCTTTTGCAAATCCCATATATTTATTTTTTCATATCAGTCATCTTCAGGTTTTGCAAATGGTAAATCTTGTTGTAAAAATGATTCAGCATAATGTGGTAAACTTTTTATTTGTTTTGCTACTTTCTTAGGAAATGTAAGGAATACATGTAATGATTCTTTTTTAATTTTTGATCAGTAACATTGAGGACATGGTTTCATATCAAGCATTGCTTGAAAATCTACTGTAAGCATTCATTTCTCAAATTGATCCTTAATCACATCCTCCATTCAAACATACTTAAAACTAGCCCATTTTCATTTAACAGGTATTCTACTTCATATTGGTAGGCGTAATTCTTCATTATCTCAGTATACTATTACATGAAGGAACCAATCGGGTTGATCTTTCCAAACCTTTTCTAAATCTTGGTCATATTTTTCACATAATTTACGTAGTATTGCTTGTCATATATTTGAATCCCTCCACGGTAGAATAGCATCTTTTAATGGAGAATTTGGTTCAATAATTTTATCAAAATCTACTTGTAGAATTTCTCAAATTCAGTGACAACATTCACATGCTCATTCACCACGGTTTGGTGAGAAATGTTGTGTAGTAAATTCTGGATAAGTTATATTACAGTTTGGACAGAACATTTTGTCAGTGAATCGTTGGATTTCACTGTCATTCTGAACCGAAGGTGAAGAATCTTGAGAGTTTCACCTAAGATCCTTCGCTTTAGCTCAGGATGATTTTTTCTTTACAGAAACTTCAATGTTTGAGAGTCAGGTGTTTTCTACTGTGGAAATGGCAGTAGATTCTCATTTATTATCCATAACATATACTCAGAATTTTTGAGCCTCTCAGAGGATTTTGATAATATCTTCTTTTAATCTTGGTAATTTTTCTGGTTCTATACTAATACGATCATATATTCAGTATATCTTTAATGGAAAGTATTCATCTTTTACTACAGGATCTTCAAGGTAAAAATATTCAATAGGTACAGAAAAAGCTGATTTTTCTTTCTGATTTTTCTTCTCTTTTAATGATAAGTCTTGATCCCCTACATTTTTAGAAAGAGATATTTTAGTATCTTGTTCGATAGGAGATGAAAGAAGTAAATATCTAGTAAATCATGATCATTTTTCTATCTTAGCCCTATTATGTTTTACGAATTTTTGTAAATCCGCTTTTGTAGCCAATCTTCATGATTCTTTTAAAAGATATAATCTTTTTCAGTTATATTTTTCTCATATTTCTTTTAGTATCTGGTCAGCATTTTGTGGTTGGATATGGCGTCAACAATTATAACAATATGGTTCTCAGATTTTTGCAAAAAGAAGCCTGGTGTAATCATCTATTTCTGTTAGCGTACCAACCGTAGAACGGCTATTTCATCAACGTTTATTTTGTTCAATAGCGATTGCTGGAGAAAGTCATGCACAATACGCAATATCTGGCCTTTCTCATAGATTAAAAAATTGACGTAGATAACTTGATAGTGATTCTATGTAACGAAACTGCCCTTCTTTATATATTGTTTCAAAAGCTAATGATGATTTTCAAGAACCTGATACTCATGTGAATGTAATAATTTGATTTTTAGGTAAAACTAAGTCGATATTTTTCAGATTATTTGTTTTGATTCATTCGAGTACTATTACATCAGATTGATCCCTTGATAATTGAGTATTTTTAGTTGCCATAAATTTTATATATGGTGTTAAAATTTGAATCTTAAATTCAATCTTAAAGTGTAGAGATTTATATTAGAATTGCAAGTTTTATAACTAAAATGGCAATCCGATACGAATTGCCATTGATTGTTGGGAGCATGATTATTAGTAAATGGTCCATTTGATGTCTTTTGAGTCATCTGCCACTTTTTCTCCTATAATCACGATGCCTTTTGTTGTTTCGTTTGTAAATTTGTTGGTCATGAAGTAATACTTAAATTCTTCAATTGTTGCATTCAGCTCCAGTTTTGTCTTCTTCTTTAATGGTATTGTTACTGTTGATTCTGCCTGTGGCAATATACGAATGTACGGGGTTCTAAAAGTAGTAATCTCTTTCTGAACCAATGTGGTTTCGGCTTTTCTTGGCTTGTTGAATGTCGTATAAACATTAACGAGCGTAAAAGCTACCACTACTCCCATACAAAACCAAAGTAACGTTTCAATTGTTTTTTTCATAATAATACCTCCCTTTCTTTTTTGTTATTTATATTTTTTTATTATTTACGTTCTATATTATTTACGTTCTATATTATATATATTTTATATTTAATGTCAATATAAAATTTTAAATTTTAAGCTCACATTTATCTCAAATATGGAGTAATCATTTTTCACTAATTAATCATTGATTAATTTCTAGTACGTACTGTGCTTCAGATTCTGGTGTATATGATGGACATTGTTCGGTTTTACATGGATCCATTTGAATAATATCTACAATTTTTAAATCTGAATCTAACCGGATTCATGCTAATGGGATTAAAGTATTTTTCATTCGGAAAGAATAAGTTCATATTTTATCGAAAACAAAAAGCATTCAATCATTATCCGGTAAAAATTCTCTATACATAAGTCATAATTGATGTGACTCAGGAGTATTTGCAATTTCTAAATTGAAACAATTGTTATTACAGCAGATTTTTGGGTTTTCTATTTCTCAGGATTCCTTTTTAAATAAAATAAAAGCTAATAGTAAAAGTATGATAAATATAATTATTCAGGTTATTGCTTTTGATGTTTTTTTCATGTGTATATTTGAATGTAAATATTTGTCATTCTGAGTGTTAGCGAAGAATCTAGAAAACATAAGATAATGGATTCTTCGGCTCATAAATGAGCCTCTGAATGACAGTTATGCGTATTTCCGCTCCCCCTCTGGTAAATCATTGGGCAAACTGTATTGAGCTTCTTTGATACGTTGTAAATCAATTAAGTTATATCACAGATGCTTTATTACCCTTCTAATATGACGTTTTTTTCATTCATTGAGAATTACCTTATATGTAAGTGGATCATCAGTTAGTAAGATATCTAAGAATTTAAGTTGTTCTCACTCATCGATGATTCAGCTTTTTACTTTTTGACGGTCTCATTCATGAAATGGTGTAGTTAACTGGATAAGGTATTCTTTTACTATTTCAAATTTTGGGTGTTCGAATTGATGGACTAAGGCCGGAGTGTCTGTTAGTAAAACTAATCCGCGGCTATCTTTATCTAGGCGACCGACGTAATATCGATTTTTGAATTCCTCTGGAAGTAATTCGTAAATTGTGAGATTATGTGGATCAGACTTAGAAACCACGTATCATTTTGGTTTATTAAAAAGAATTAATTTTCATTTGGGAGATATTTCAGTTTCTGAAACTGAAATACTTTCTTTATCTCATTCTTCATTAATAATTGTAAGGATATCTCAGTTTTTTAGTTCAGATTTAAATGATTCGATTTTTTCATTATTCAAAAAAATCTGACCATTTTGGATTAATGATACGATTTTACGACGGGATAGTCATTTTAAGTTCTGTAGAAATGGAATAATTTGCATGAATGGATGATAAATTTTGGTGATAATAATTCAAGAGGTGAAATTATGTGATTTTGCTTTATTATATTGTCATTATGAAGCCGATTTATCGGCTGAAGAATCTTTTGTATCTCACCTAAGATCCTTCACTACGTTCAGGATGACAAAAAAAGAAAATTGCGATTATGAAAAAGTCAGCAAAAATTTGCAATATTTTTGGTTTTAGATTATAATAATACAATGATTTTACATCGAATAAGATTATGGATAAAAAAGAATATCTATTAAAGATATTAGAACAATTAGAACCAATATGGAATTTGGCTCCATGATTGAAAATTTTAGTAGAACAATGAAATTTAGATGATTCCATGTTAGATGTTTTAATTGATGCTGTAAAGTGAGCTATACATACTACAAAATCTGAATTTGCGAAAGAGAAATTAGAAAAATGACTAAATGCTTTGGAAAAGATGAAAGAATTGGAGCAACAAAGTATTGAGCAAGATAAAAAAGATTTAGGAGAGTTAGATAAGATTTTAGATACTTTTTAATTTATTAATCGTTAGTAAAATGCAAATGTTTAATTGATGTACTATGTGAGTTCTTAGTCAATGTAAGTTGAATTTTGATGAAAATGCGGATAATAAGCAGTGACAAGAAAGTAATGAAAACTCCCCAAATGAACAACTTAATAAAATTAAAAATGAGATTAATGAGCTTAATGATAGTGAAAATGAAAATGATAAAATAGAGATTCAATGAATTCTAAATAAGAAATTTGCAGATTATTTAAAAAATAATCATAATATAGCACAACAGTTATGGGACGCTGTAAATAATATTCATGGTGTGGGCTCAGATAATGAAAAAGCGATAAATGATTTGAAAAATTTTCTAAAACCTATTGTAAATCCTGTAACAATTGAACAAGATATGGAGAATCCTAGTGAAACTTGATGATCATTTTATGAAAAGAATTTGGAGTCGTGAGATGAAGCTATAACTAAAGATATAGTTCAGGAGAAAATTAATAAAATTTTGGAATCTATCTGAGAAGATCAACAAAATTGAGAAAATGAGAATATAACAAAATTTAGAAACACAATTAATAATATAAACAAAGTTTTGGAAAATCCAAATTCTGAAAACACCAAAAAATTACAAAAGTTTCTTCTAGATAATTTGGATGGTGATGAAAGAAATAACTTTTTAAAACTAAATTTTAAAAATAAAAATGGAAATAACCCAGATTGATTATTTGGTCAGAATACGTTAAATTGATTAAACCAGTTTCTTGGCAAATTGAGTAATTATATTAACAATCTGAATGATGCTCAAGCAGTAATGAACGAACATGAACAAATAAATGCACAAATAGAACAAGAAGCTGAAGCAGAGAAACAAAGAATAAAAGCACAGAAGAAAAAAGAACAAAAAGATGTATCAACTTTAGTTAGTAGTATAAATACAAATGTTTTAAAAGAAAAGGAATATATTGATCAACTAAATGTTGACACAGTTTTTGCAAATTATCCACTGAAAGGTGTATGAAAAATAGATAGGGCCATTACAAAATTAAAGCATATAGATGATGTTCAGAAACAAGCTGAAGACTTAAAAAATGAGTGGGATAGATTAAATGATAAGAAAAAGAAATTAGAAGAAAATGAACTTAAAACTTCAGGAGAACTTTTAGAATGATCAACAACTAAGCGCTGAAAACGTTTTGCAAAGAGAAAAATTAGAACATATGAGAGAGAAATTGAAACATATGAGAGACAAATCCATGAAATTAATTCAAAATATAATGAATTAAAAAATCAGGAAGATTTGAAAACACCTATAGAACAAAGAATTAGGGAACAATTGGATACTATAAAGTCTGAATACCAGTCCCAATTTAAAAAATTAAATGAGAAAGTTAATAGATTAAAATGAATTGATTTATCTGATTTTTCAAATGATATATCTGGTGATGCAAAGGAGCTTGTTAAACAGGAGCAAGAAAAGCGTATCAGTGCTCATAAGAGTGAGATTGATAAATATAATAGGAATATGGATAGTATTTTATCATTCTTATGAAGTAAATATGAATCATGAAAATTGGTGGATGATCCTGATAAAACTACACCATTTGAAAAATTTTTGAATAAATATGTTAAGACAAGTTTTGAAGGGGCAGATCTTAGTCAAGATGACCTAGAGAATATTATAGAATTATTAAAACGTGGAGAATTATCTGATTTCTGAAAATTGGACGTAGATTGATTTAAATTTAATGACTGAATGTTGATCAATGAATGAGATATAAAATATATTAAGATTTGAGACAATAAATTTCAATTATGTGATAAAAACACAAAAAATATAGCAAGTAGTTTAGTTTGTTTAGTTAGTGGAGGAGCTCTTTATTTTGCTTCATATAAAGATTGAAAAGTATCTTCAGATTGAGCTTTATTGCATAGTAAAGAATTACAACAATGAGATGGTAGTGAAAATGATGAGGATTAAGAGGGTAGGTATCAAACTGAAGATTCACAAGAACATGAGTTGCATCCATAATTTTAGAAATTAAAAAATAATGTTCTAGAAATTATATAGCAGATTTTTATAATTCCGTTGGTTATTTATACTGACGGAATTTTTTATGATAAATCTGATAGTTGCATATTACGAAAATATCTGACCATTCAAGGATACTAGCTGTTCTTTGATTTTTGATGAATGAAAATATTTGATAAAAGCTCCGATTTGAAGTGGAAAGAGTTTCTTGTTCTTCGATGCTCCGAGATATGCTTTGTATAAAGATAGCTCTAGAAATATGCTAAATCTTCAGAGTAAAAATGGAGAAATCAGTCTGATTTTTGATGTAGATTGAGTTTATTATTTGGTGAAGAG
>Ga0310690_10004231_pt1 | contig 20596 bp, 21 predicted proteins | sample AusTroGonzalo_MG_2_FD_207661 | JGI IMG/M metagenome (GOLD analysis project Ga0310690, IMG submission 207661) | Bovine rumen microbial communities from tropical cattle in Woodstock, Queensland, Australia - Gonzalo_04 (v2) (version 2) | ecosystem: Host-associated > Mammals > Digestive system >...
CAAATATGAACTGGGTCAGCGGCTCTGCGTGCTGGCCTACCAGTTGCTGAAGCAGGCTCTCCGCGAGGAATATGGCATCACGGAGAGTCCCGTCTTCGAATACAATGAGCACGGCAAACCCTCCATCGTTGGCCATCCGGAGATCTTCTTTAACCTGAGCCATTGTAAATATGCCGCTGTCTGTGTGGTCAGCGACCAGCCCGTGGGTATCGACGTGGAGAGCATCCGCGAATACAGGGATGGCCTCGTCCGTTACTCGATGAACGATGAAGAGGTGCGACAGATAGAGTCCTCAGCGCATCCTGACAGGGCTTTCATCCGTCTCTGGACCATGAAGGAATCGACGCTGAAACTCATTGGGACGGGTATCAGCAACGACCTGAAGACAGCCATCGACCATCAGCAATTCTGCTATACCACCGTTGAGCGCGAATCATTCATTTATACTTGTTGCGTTAAAAAAACTATATAATGTTTTGTGATTCAAGTTTTTTGCCTTAACTTTGCACCCGATTTTGTGAATGAGAGAGATTTTTCTATTAATATTTGGGTCGTGAAGAAGTTATTGCTGATTGGGTTAATATTGGTTGCTGGCTTGGTGGTTGCAAGTTGTAAGGGGTCTGGTAAAGGGGCTCCAGAGGGAGGCATCACCAACGAGGAAATACAGAAAGACACGGTTATTTCAGATTCCTTGAAGTCGGAAATGGCACTCGCCTTAGAACGTCAGATCGTTCTTGAGCGAGTGAAAAGCATTTATAGCCTGATTAAACAGGAGTGCACCTATTTGGGTGGCTCTGTCGATAACGACTGGCTGGACAAGTCATTCTGCAGCAAGCGTTGGAATGATCTCCTGATGGCTGTCCGCAGAAAGGAGTTCCAGACGAACTCGCTGTTCTTCGAGGTGAACCGCTGGACGATGACCTACGACTCGAACCTGATCAGCTTCGACGAGTTTGAGGTGGAAGACCTTTTCATAGGTCCCGATAACGAGAAGACGGCCTCGGTGAACTTTACCGTCTATGCCTCAGACACATATACACCAGTCCGTGTTGAACTGGTGTATGAGGATGGTCAATGGAAAATCGATAACTTCTATCACATGAAGTACATGCTCAACTTGCGTCAGACCATGTACCGCTATATTGGAAGTGATATGCTTTACCTTATTTAATCAGGTTGCCAAGGATGTCGCGCGTCAGTTCCTTGGTTTTGATGATGTTTCCTTAGAATTGGAAGTAAATAAACTGACTATTCTCAAATGTACCGAACCATATTATTGCTGCTATTATGAGGTAGTCAATAGCCAGCATCATCCACGTGCGTTTGCCCGTGAATCTTTTGTGAATTTGTAACGCATATTCTTTTTTACGTGTTGTCCACTCAAGCACTATCAAGAGAAGCATGAATGCAATAGTCGAGAAACCTATAGGACGTACAAACTCCCATGATCCTGTAAATATATGGTGTATGTATTCAAAGGCTGAATATGTGTCCTTTGCGAAAAATATAATATGTCCGATGCCGATAATGATATAAGTGAGTATCATTCTGAAGAAGTCCTTGACTAAAGGCAATCCATATTTATTTTCCTTTATCTTACGGTTCTTGCCAAGTTCACCAGAGTATATAATGGGGATAAAAAGAATACTGTGGAAGATTCCAAACACCGCATAAGTCCAATTTGCTCCATGCCATAAGCCTATTAATATGAGATTGGCGGTGATTGCCATCATGATACCGTGATAGGCATAATCTCTGAATTTCAGACATAAAGGAGTAAATACGTAGTCTGTAATCCAACTCGTAAGAGATATGTGCCATCTGTTCCAATATTCAGATACATTTCTAGCCAATAGAGGATGGTCGAAGTTCTTAGTTATGTCAAAACCAAGAATTTTACCAACACCGATAGCCATGTTTGTATAGCCGTCGAAGTCCGCATAGACCTGTATTGGTGAAAGCAAGATGGCGAAAATGAGAAAGGTGGATGATTGGTCTTGATAGTCACTCCAGGCAATGCTGGTGACAGAGGCCAGGTTGTCGGCAATAACAACCTTTGTAAAGATACCCCATAATATCTGTTGACAGCCATCAAAAGCTTTGCTATAATCAAATAGATGGGCATTTCTGAGTTGAACCAAAAAGGTGTTGGGGCGATCGATAGGACCAGAAGATATAGTAGGGAAGAATGATATGTAGGTTGCAAACTCAAGGAAATTCTCAGCTGGAGCAGTCTTCTTTCGCTTGATTTCTACGACGTAGCTGATCAGTTTGAATGTGAAGAAGCTCACTCCTACCGGCAGAATAATGTTCAGGGTAGACCATGACACGCTAAGTCCTATCTGATTGAATAAGGAGGCCACAGACTCCGCGAAGAAATTCAGATATTTGAAGTATAAGAGCAGGCCGATGCCAATGACTATTCCTATTCTCATATATCGAGAAGCCTTCTTCCTGTTGTTGATGTCCATTTCCTTCTTTATCTGTGCCCCCAGCCAATAGAAAACGATAGTGACTCCTAAAAGGATGGGCAACATCTTCCAGGCGACAAAGCTATAAAAGAAATAACTAGTCAGCAAGAGCCAGGCGTTTTGCCTGACTGCATGCTGTCTTATTCCTGGCATGTAATACACCGTAAAAACAACGATGAAAAACAGCAGGAAACTAAATGAATTTACAACCATGATATCTGCTTATCTAGCAAGAATTGAATCAACCATTTCGCCTACATTTTTCCACTCAAGAATCTCTTCTGATGTGAATCTGAGATTAAATGCCTTCTCAATTTCCACAATTAACTGAATGTGAGTCAGAGACGTCCACTCCTCAATGTCGTTTGCTGTGGTCTCATCCTGTAACTCAATCTCATCATTGTCGAGAATGTCTCTGAAAATCTCGTTCAACTTGTCATAAATTTCATTTCTTTCCATAATTGTTATGTTTTTTAGTTTTAAATTTTATATCCACCGTCTACACGGATAATTTGTCCTGTAATATATGATGCTTTGTCAGAACTGAGGAACAAAGCTGTATCTGAAATCTCCCGAAGATCCGCTGGACGTTTCATTGCTACCCGCTTTAGGATCTTCTTTTGGATATCCGGTTTCATGTTATTGAACATGTCTGTGGCAATAACACTGCAAGCAATAGCATTTACCCTGATACCAAATGAGGCCACTTCCTGTGCTACACTCTTTGTGAAGGAATTAAGTGCTGCCTTACTTGCATCGTAGGCTGCGCCGGCAGGTTCTGTAGAGAGCCCTGCAACTGACGAAATGTTAATGATGCTGCCAAATCCTTGTCGGATCATGAGATTACAAATCTCCTTTGTCAAAAAGAATGGGGCTAGATAATTGATCTTCAGACTATTCTCCACATCCTCATAACTCATAAAGAATATAGGCTTACTGATATTAACTCCCGCGCTATTGACAAGGACATCAATAGGCTTGTTCATATCAGTGATCTCGTTGATGGCTTTCTGAAGTGAATCTTTGTCAGAGAGTTCAGCGCATACCGGTACGATGTTTGCACCCTTATCACGTAACTCCTTTAATGTGTTCTGGAAATCATTACTGATAGTCCTGACCATGGCAATGACCTCATAGCCATTCAAGGCGAAATCCTCCATCAAGGCTTTCCCCAAACCACGGTTACATCCTGTTATTATCGCTGTTTTCATAATGTCTGCAGTTTGTTGAATATGTCCTCTGCGATGAGTTCTGGCGTAAGTCTGTGCTGTTGCATCAAATAGTCATAGCTGCCAGGTCTTGAGAAGCTGTCATGTATGCCAAGTTTCAATAATTCAGGGAAACCTCCCTTTGTGGAGGTATAATCAGACAAGGCGCTACCGAGGCCGCCAATAATGTTATGTTCCTCTGCTGTTACGATAAGTGGATATCCCTTGGACTGATTTACGGTCTCTGTGTCGAATGGCTTTAGTGTGTGTACATCCACCACTTTTGCCTCGATGCCATTCCTTGCTGACAGTATATTTGCTGCTTCAATGGAATTGCCGACACAGGCACCTGTAGCGAAGATGCATACGTCGCGTCCTTCACGCACAATAATGTCTTTCCCGATAACAAAGTCACAATACTCATTGTATACTGTGCGCAACTGTGAGCCTCCAGTCAGACGTATGTATGATGCTCCATCATTGCGCAAAGCAGCGTCTAAAGCCATGACAGCCTCACCTGCATCAGCAGGAGAAAGAATTGTCATGTTGGGAATGCTTCTAAGTATGGCAATGTCTTCCAAGCAATAGTGGGTGTTACCGAAGTACTGGAGATAAAAACCAGAGTTCAATCCTACCAGAACAACCTTATTCTTCATATAGCCCAGATATTGCCTGTTCATTTCAAATGCCCTCATGGTGATAAAAGCAGCTTGGGCAATGGCAATTGGCGTGAATCCTTCTGATGCCATACCTGCAGAGATTCCCACCAAATTCTGCTCAGCAATACCTATCTCTGTAAACTTATTAGGGTTTTGATACATGTATCTACTAAGGCTGGCTGCAGCTGACATATCTGCCGATAGGACATGCACGTTTGGATAACTTCCAATATTGTCTGGCAAGAATGTGCCAAAAAGAGCCACAGCCTGTCCCTGACCTGCATATTTCTTTAAATTAATAACAGCCATTGTCCTTATCCTCCAATTCCTTTAGTGCCTTGTTATAACGCAGCTCGTTTAAGTCGCCATGATGCCATTTTGCCTTGTTCTCCATAAATGACACCCCCTTTCCTTTAATGGTTTCTGCTATGATTGCTGATGGCTGAGTGGCAGATGGGTTGCTTAATGCCAGATAGAGATCCTCGACAGAATGACCATCTACCTCTTGTGTGTCAAGACCAAACGATGCAAGTTTTTCTTTGAGAGGGGCTGTGTCCATAACCTCTTCAATTGTGCCGTCTGCCTGCAAGTGGTTATGGTCTACGATAAGTGTAAGGTTGTTCAGTTTATTATGGTTGGCAAATAACAGAGATTCCCATACTAAACCCTCATTCAATTCACCATCACCAACAATGACATATATTCTGTTCGTCAGACCTTTCAATTTACATGCGTATGCTACACCAACTGCATGAGATAACCCAAGGCCAAGACTTCCACCAGAAAATTCTTGGCCTTTAACTAAGTTCCTCTTCGAATGGGCAATAAAATTACTGCCATCTTGCTCAAAGGTTTCAAGTTCTTCTTTCGTTAATAATCCTTTTTCATATAATACACAATAAAGTGCCAATGCAGCATGACCTTTACTAAGCACAATGCGGTCTCTGTGTTCTAGGTCAGTGAGATGATAATTGAAAAACTCACTATAGAGGGTTGCCAATATTTCTGGCAAAGAGAGACAACCACCAAAGTGAGCTCCTTTGATGCCAGACAGATATCCAGTCTTGATAATATCAAGCCTGATGTCATTAGAGAGCTTCTCAAGTTCTATTTTCTTTTCTGTTGTCATCATGCTAACAATTTTATTTGAATATGGCCGTTAGCAATTAAAATATTCTTATTTTCCCCAATGTTCTTCCTAAACTTATATTTATAGTCAATGAAGTTTACTGTCGGAGAGAACTTGTCTATAGATGATTCAAACAAGAGCTCATCGTTCAGGAAAATAGGGTTCTGATAGAGAATCGTTTGTGACAGAATCATCACTTCCCGTGTTGGAAGAAGCATACCCACGAAATGAGAAAGGAACGCATTGAGGATGTTCCCATAGATCACTGGGGATTCAAACCCTTTTCTTTTAGCATATGCGGCATCTGTATGTAGCGGATTATAGTCATTACTACACCGCTGAAAACTGTAATACACATCAGGGGTGACGTGATAAGTATGGGCGATATGAGCAGTTTGCTCAGCAAGATCTGAAATAGTCATGGGTTACACATTTTGAGTTTTAATAAAACACTCACGTGGCTGATAATTGTCCACATCAAGCTCATAGAGGTCAGTCTCCGCACCTTCAATCTTTTTGAAACCAAGATTTGGGAAGTGTTGCTCAACCATTTTATTCATGGCCGTTGGCAGGTATTCACCAACAATCCGCTTATAACCAGCATTCTTCGCTTTTTCTACGATTGTGTTGAGTGTGAAGTTCTCCATGCCTCGTTTCAGCACGCGACAACTCATGAGCCATGTATCCACGAACAGGGTGTTCTTATCTTGGGGCTTAAGAATGATAACAGCGATCAGTCCGTTATCGCCAAACTTATCTTCCAATGTAAAACTCAAGTCAATTACTTGGGGGGCATCGGCGTATGCCTTCACATCTGCCTCTGTATAACGTATCGTACGCAGGTTGAACTGGTTGCTGCGCTGAGAAAGCTGAGCCACACGAGGGGTGTTAAACTTGGTAAAACCACTGACTGTTGAAACCATGTTGAGGGATTTTAGATAATCAGCTTCGTTAGTGAAAGTCTTACTGAGGGATACTCGTTTTGCTTCTACTTGATACTGCTTTGTGCGATCTTTGTCTGCATTGCTGTAGTTTGCAGTCTCAAAGAGATTGAGTGAATACAAGTATTCTAAATAGTCTCCAGGGTCTTTGGGCAATTCTGGCACTGTTATTCCAGGAATATTCTCACGAACCATATTACGCTCAAAAGGATTGTCATCGAGAAATACCATTGAATTGAAACTGATGTTCAGAATCTGCTGGATGGTACGAATATTGTCAACCTTCGTCTCCCAGTTGGCTTGGAAAACTGCAATATCATCTAGTTTCAGAACCATATCTGGGTGCTTCTCAAATGGCTCTTTGGCAGTATCCTCATTATTCTTTGACACCACGCAAATAATAATGCCGCGATGCTTGAGTTTCTTTACCCACATTTGGAACTCAGTGAAAGCTTTTCCAATGCCTAATCCGTGTCCTAAACGAATACCTTCTAATCCATCATCGCCTATAACACCACCCCAGACGGTGTTGTCAAGATCTAAAATCAGGCATTTTTTGAACTGACCCTTAATTGCACAGACAACATCCATGACTCTTGATGCTACGTAGGGTAGTGAATCTATGCTAAGCACCATCTCTGTGCTTACATAGATATTTGTATCGAACATAAATTTTCGACCATAGATATTCTGTAATTCGGCAATGTCGCAGATAAACAGGTTAGGATATTTCTGTGACATCTTCATTAACTCAAAGTTGAGCTTGCGTACCTGAAATGTAAGGGAGGACTCGACTTTATTTCCGTAGCTTCCGAAAATTGTATCACCAATCTCCGGGTAGTTGAAATAGATAATTTTTTTGTCCTTTAATGCAGGATTCTCACAGATGGAAGTTAAAAATGCAATTCTGTCATCTGCAAGCGTCTCTTGTTGTGCAGAAGGCAACTGACTATGAAGTTCGCCTAGTTTATGAGTGCTTTGGAAAACCACTATCATTTCTGCAGCAAATTCATATAGATCACTAGTTGGATCCATAAACTGACGCTCAACCTGATTATATTCAGCCTCGAAGAGATTGATGTTATAGCCACGTTCTATTCCTATCCCTTTGATGGCGGTAGCTAAAAATTGTGTAGCGGTATCACCAACAAGAGCTAACTTAAACGAAGGCATCTTTGACAGGTCGCCTTTCAACAACCTCTTTAGTTCCTTAAACTGAAGCATTCTTCATCTGAAAACATTGCGCCTTGTAGATCCCGAACAAGGCTTTGTCTCACTTAAACCATTTTAAACATATAAACAAAAAGTGTGGGAACTTTACCACTTGCTCGTCCCTAATTCCTGGTCTCTCGCATAAGCCTGCCAGTCAAAGAAAAGCTTTAGTAAACACTTTTGCCATATATGTATCCCTACTCATCTACTTCTGCTTCCGCTTGACTTCCGAGTAAAAACGGTGCAAAGTTACTCATTTTTGTCCAATATTTCTTCTTTTTCTTTATTTTTTTAGTGCTTACCTTTTATTTAATAACATTGATTTGGCGATTTCTTGGCTATTATAACCAATATTTAACATAATGAACACAGTTTATAATATTTCTCTCTCTACAATTTTGTCCAAAACTGCTTTCCTGACATGTGGACCGTCATAGAAATCAGATCCGTTGAGTCCCTCATCTGCTGGATTAAAGCTACCAATGAGCTGAATGCCATTTTTCTTGGCATAGCTCTCATAAAAACTAATGGCCTCCATTGTTCCTTTTGACTTTAATAGTTTCTTGTAGAAAATCGGATGAAAAGGACTGCATACGAAGTGTATTTTTACACCGTCGGCCTTTATGGCTTCCATAAGTTTTGTGAACAAGGCAACTCGTTCCTTTGAAATCTCATTAAAATCTTTGAAGAGGTGAAAATGCGTGGTATGTGCTTTTCCGTCAATAACAGATTGGGGAGCCTCACGTACGGATTTGCTCCAGCAAAAAGATCCGTCAGTTCGAAAGGTCTCCCCTTCATTGATGGCTGTTTTTACATATTTCAAAGTGTTGTCGTCGGCCGTACAAGAATGAAGTGCAGTCTTAAAGTAGGATACAGAGAAAAGATTCCATACAAGATCCCAGTCTATGCTTTGTCCTGTTACATCATCCCCCATAAATTCATTAACATAATTCCCAAGTGATTTCCATCTGTCATCAAGATAATGTCCATTGAAAATATATGGGTCAGCAGAAATTAGCAAATGTGAATAATGAATATTGAAATCCTTACAAATTTGGTAAAAAGCGATTAACTCTTCAATCTGGCAACTTGATATGCTGAGATTCAAAAAGGAAGCCCCATGTAGATGATCTTCGGAAACTGTCATGATGCGGCTTGATCCTAGGGCAAGATAGTCGAACTTCTCCCCTTTATGTAATTCGGCAAACTGAAGTTTGTAATTACGCTCGTCGATATCAGTTATTCCTTCAACATTATATCCTTCTCTTATTCCTTCAATGACTTTGTTAATGTACTTTTGGGATTGATAGATATGTCCAGGATCGAGAGTGTAGTTGACAAGTGCAATTCCACCGAATACAGTGACAAAAATAGTTGCAATATAAAATAAAAAATATTTCATGCGGTTTAGAATTGAAAAAAGTAAATCTTTATGGCAATCTCATAGCGTGTATGGATACCTTATTTAATCAGGTTGCCAAGGATGTCGCGCGTCAGTTCCTTGGTGATGGAACGCGTGGCGGCACTTGTGGCATTCTTCACCACTCGGCCTGTGGCTGAGGTCTTCGACTTTGTCTTCTTGCCCGTCACCTTGTCGCTGATATAGGTGCCGAGAATAGTTGCCATGGTCGAGGTGACGGCCGTGATGATGGCCTTCCACACCTTACTCATCATGCCTGGCTTCTTCTTGCCCTTGGCCTTCTCTTCCTCCTGGGCGGCAGCCTCTTCCTCCTGAGCCTTCATCTGCTCTTCGGCTTCGGCCATCAGAATCTCGAAGGCACTCTCGCGATCGATGGGGGTGTCGTATTTGCCAGAGATACGACTCTGTTTGATGATGTCGAGACGCTGCCCTTCGGTAATGGCTCCGATCTGACTCAAGGGGAACAGGATCTTCGCACGCTCCACAATGCCAGGGGCACCCTTCGCGTCGAGGAACGAGACGAGTGCCTCACCTGTTTCGAGGTTCATGATGGCCTCGTCGGTCTTGAACTCTGGGTTCGTACGGAAGGTGTCAGCAGCAGTCTTCACGGCCTTCTGATCCTTCGGCGTGTAGGCTCTTAGGGCGTGCTGTACACGGTTACCCAACTGGCCGAGGATATTCTCGGGGATGTCTGTCGGACTTTGTGTGATGAAGTAGATACCCACACCCTTCGAACGGATCAGGCGGATCACCTGCTCAATTTTATCGAGTAGGGCCTTCGAGGTGTCTGTGAACAGCATGTGGGCCTCGTCGAAGAAGAACACAAGCTTGGGCAGTTCCATGTCGCCCACCTCGGGTAGGGTGGAGTAGAGCTCTGAGAGGAGCCACAGCAGATAGGTGGAGTAGAGCTTGGGCTGCATCATCAGCTTGTCGGCTGCCAGCACGCTCATCACACCCTTGCCGCCCTCTGTCTGCATGAGGTCGTAGATGTCGAATGAGGGCTCTCCGAAGAACTTGTCGGCTCCCTGGGTCTCCAGCTGGAGCAGGGCGCGCTGGATGGCGCCAATGGTCTGGGCAGAGATGTTGCCGTATTTTGTGGTGTACTCCTTGGCGTGCTTCGACACCCAGTCGAGCATGGCCTGCAGATCCTTCAGGTCGAGCAGCAGCATACCACGGTCGTCGGCAATGCGGAACACGATGTTCAGCACACCGTCCTGTGTCTCGTTCAGCTGCAGCAGACGTGAGAGCAGCATCGGACCCATCTGCGAGATGGTGGCACGCATGGGGTGACCCTGTTCGCCAAAGACATCATAGAAGCGGACGGGGCAGGCCTGGAACTCCGGATTCTCGATACCGAACTCTGGCAGGCGCTTCTCAATGAAACCACTCATCTTGCCGACTTGCGAGATACCGCTCAGGTCGCCCTTCATGTCGGCCATGAAGCAGGGCACGCCTGCTTGGCAGAACGTTTCTGCCATCACCTGAAGGGTGACGGTCTTTCCTGTACCTGTGGCTCCCGCAATGAGTCCATGACGGTTTGCCATCTTTCCTGTAATGCTGAGCGCTCCGTTGGCGCAATGGGCGATATACAGCCCTCTCTCTTTGTCTAACATAAGATTTATAGTTTAAAATTTGTGCAAAGATAGGAAAAATATAAGTAAAATGAAAAAAAATCGAGGAAAAATTTGGCAGAATGAAAGAGATTGCGTACTTTTGCCGACGAAAAGTGAATAAAACGTGTTCAAACATGATAAAAAATGCATACTATTGGTGGTGGCGCAGCTCAAGATTCGAAAGATCGTGAGAAGATAGCCGCGTACCATAGTTTGTACGAAATATACTAAGAGGCCTGTCGTTCTTGCGACGGGCCTCTTTCAATTAAGATGTTATAATTAAGAATTAATTAAGAATTAAGAGTAATTATATGAGCAATTATCAAGTAGACAAAAACGGCTTCTATGGAGAGTTCGGAGGCGCTTACGTGCCAGAGATTCTCTACAAATGCGTGCATGATCTGCAGGACGCCTATCTGCCGATTATCGAGTCGGAGGAGTTCAAACGCGAGTATCATGCGCTGTTGAAGGACTATGTGGGCCGCCCTTCACCCCTTTATTATGCCAAGCGGATGAGCGAGCGCTACGGCTGTCAGCTCTATCTGAAGCGTGAGGACCTGAACCATACTGGTGCCCACAAGATCAACAACACCATTGGTCAGATCCTGTTGGCGAAGAAGATGGGTAAGACGCGCATCATCGCTGAGACGGGTGCAGGTCAGCATGGTGTGGCTACGGCCACGGTGTGCGCGCTGATGAACATGAAATGTGAGGTGTTTATGGGTGCCACAGACGTGGAGCGTCAGCACACCAATGTGGAGCGCATGAAGATGCTGGGTGCTGAGGTGCATCCCGTCCGTACTGGAAACATGACGCTGAGCGACGCCTGTTCTGAGGCTATCCGCGACTGGTGCTGTCATCCCAGCGACACCTTCTATATCGTGGGTTCTACGATGGGTCCGCACCCCTATCCCGACCTGGTGGCACGGATGCAGAGCGTCATCTCCGAGGAGATCAAATGGCAGCTGGAGGAGAAGATCGGACGTGACTATCCCGACTACCTCATTGCCTGCATCGGAGGCGGAAGCAATGCCGCAGGCACCATCTATCACTATATGGATGACGAGCGTGTGAAGATCGTCCTGGCAGAGGCAGGAGGCCACGGGTGGGAGACTGACCACACGGCCGCTACGATCCACAAGGGTACGGTGGGCATCCTGCATGGTGCGAAGATGCTGGTGATGCAGAATGAAGACGGACAGATTGAGGAAGCCTTCACCATCTCAGCTGGTCTCGATTATCCTGGTGTAGGCCCCATGCACTGTAACATGGCGAAGAAGGGGCGCACGCAGGTGTTCTCTATCAACGACGATGAGGCCATCTATGGCGGCTATGAGCTGACCCGTATGGAGGGTATCATCCCCGCCATCGAGAGTGCCCACGCCATCGCAGCCCTCAAGAATCTCCAGTTCAAGCCCGAAGATGTGGTGGTGCTCACTGTCAGCGGTCGTGGCGACAAGGATGCGGAGACTTATCTGAAGAACAAGGCCATGGCCAAGGAATACGGGAATTTCTAGTCAATAAAGAGAGATAATGTTATCAAGAATTTGAGAATTTGAGAATTAATTTTGATGATGAAATCATCATCTCTAATTCCAAATAATTCAGTTCTACAGATAATAATTCTCTAATTCTTAAATTCTTGATAATAATAATATGAATATGAAATATCAATATCAAACGACGAGTCGGACGATCCTGGCGGATTTGTATACGCCAGTGGGTGTGTATATGCGTCTGCGCGACCTCTATCCCCAGAGTGCGCTGATGGAGAGTTCTGACTATCACGACCAGAGCAACGCCCGCTCGTTCATAGGCATCAATCCGATTGCCAGTGTGGCCGTGGGCCATGGTGTCGCCACGGTCCGTTATCCTGACGGCAGCAGCATGCAGCACGAGGTGGGTCCAGACTATCCCACAGACAAGGCCATCCATGCCCTGATCGACCACATCAAGGTCGAGGGCGAGGATGCCGGCTTCTGCGGACTCTTCGGCTACACCTCGTTCAATGCCGTGCGCTACTTCGAGAATATCGCCGTGAAGGATGAGACCCAGTCGAAGAACGACGCCCCCGACTTGCTCTATATATTATATAAGGTGGTGATCGTGTTCGACCATCACAACAACATGGTGAAGGTGGTGACGCTGGGCGACAGCTCCGACATCGACGATGTCCTCAAGGCCATGAACAAGGCCAACGTGCAGCCCTACGGTTTCCGCCCCGTGGGCGATGTGAGGAGCACGCTCACTGACGACGAACACAGGGAGAATATCCGTCGCGGCATCCAGCACTGTCTGCGTGGCGACGTATTCCAGATCGTGCTCTCTCGCCGCTTCATCCAGAAGTACGAGGGCGACGACTTCAAGCTCTATCGCGCCCTGCGAAGCATCAACCCCTCGCCCTATCTGTTCTATTTCGACTTCGGCGGCTTCCGCATCTTCGGCTCTTCGCCCGAGACCCATTGCCGTATCGAAAAAAATAAAGCTTATATTGACCCCATCGCAGGCACAACGAGAAGGACAGGCGATGAAGAGGCCGACCGCAAGGGTGCAGAATACCTGCGCCAGGATCCGAAGGAGAATGCCGAGCACGTGATGCTCGTGGATCTGGCCCGCAACGACCTGTCGAGAAACTGTCACGGGGTGAAGGTCGACTTTTACAAAGACCTGCAGTACTACTCTCACGTCATCCATCTCGTCAGCCGTGTGTCAGGCGAACTCGACGAGGGCGCTGATCCCATCAAGGCCTTCATCGACACCTTCCCCGCTGGTACGCTGAGTGGTGCCCCGAAGGTGCGCGCCATGCAGCTCATCTCTGAGTACGAGCCCCACAACCGTGGTGCCTATGGCGGCTGTATCGGTATCATCGGACTCGACGGCTCCTTGAACCAGGCCATCACCATCCGCACCTTCGTCGCCCGCAACGGCGAACTGTGGTTCCAGGCTGGTGGCGGCATCGTGGCCAAGAGCGATGTGGAGTATGAATTACAGGAAGTAAATAACAAACTTGGGGCCCTAAGGAAAGCCATCGAAAAAGCAGAGACATTATGAAAATAGTCATCATCGACAACTACGACTCGTTTACCTATAATCTGAGTCATCTGGTGAAGGAATTGGGCGCTGAGGTCACCGTATTGCGCAACGATCAGTTCGCCCTCCCTGACCTCGAGTCCTTCAATAAGATCATCCTCTCGCCAGGCCCTGGCATTCCTTCTGAGGCAGGCTTGCTCTGCGATGTCATCCGCACCTATGCAGGTCGTAAGCCCATCCTTGGCGTGTGCCTTGGTCATCAGGCCATCGGCGAGGTGTTTGGTGCGAAACTGGAGAATCTCTCCGATGTCTTCCATGGCGTCGCCACCCCCTGTCATATCGTGGCCGACGAGCCCATCTTCAGCGGCATCGAGCGTGACATTACCATTGGCCGCTACCACTCGTGGGTGGTGTCGAGAGAGAACCTTCCCGCGTGTCTGGAGATCACAGCCGTGAGCGACGAGGGGCAGATCATGGCCCTGCGCCATCGCGAGCTCAACGTCCGTGGTATCCAGTTCCACCCAGAGAGCGTGCTCACCCCCGATGGAAAGAAAATGCTCCAAAACTGGATGTTTTTATAATTATCAATTATCAATTGTCAATTATCAATTAAATAAGTATGGCACAGACAATGAAAGACATCCTGAACAGGATGCTGAACCACGAGGAACTCTCTCGTGAAGAAATGAAGAATATCCTGATTGGTATTACCCAGAGTGAGTACCCCACGGAGCAGATTACGGCTCTGCTGACAGCCCTCCAGATGCGAGGGGTCACAGTCGACGAGCTGTTGGGCTTTCGCGACGGTATCTTGGAGACGGGCGTGCCTGCCATCCTGAAGGCTGACCGCTACATCGACGTGGTAGGCACGGGTGGCGATCGTAAGAACACCTTTAACATCTCTACGACGAGCTGTTTCGTCATTGCGGGTGCTGGTTACAAGGTGGCCAAGCACGGTAACTATGCTGCCACCTCCGTATCAGGTGCCTCGAACGTCATCCAGCACCACGGCATCAAATTCACGGACGATGTTGACCGTCTGAACCGTTCTCTGGATGAGGCTGGCATCGTCTATCTCCATGCCCAGCTCTTTGCCAAGGCCATGAAGTTTGTGGGTCCCATCCGCAAGGCGCTGCAGTTCCCCACCATCTTCAATCTCCTTGGTCCGCTGGTCAACCCCTCACAGCCTAAGTGCCAGTTGCTGGGTGTGGCCAATCTCGACCAGATGCGTCTCTATCACGCTGTCTATCAGAAGATTGGTATCGACTACGGCATCGTGAACAGCATCGACGGCTATGATGAGATCTCGCTGACGGGCGACTTCAAGGTGACCACGAATCAGTATGAGCGCATCTTCTCACCCAAGGATCTCGGCTTCGACATCGCCAAGCCCGAGGAGCTCGTGGGTGGTGCTACGGAGGAAGAGGCTGCCCAGATCTTCGACAGCGTCCTTGAGAATCGTGCCCTGCCTGCCCAGAAGAACATCGTGCTGGCCAACGCCGCCTTCGCCATTCAGGTGCTCGAGAAGGGCGAGAAGAGCATTGAAGAGTGTATCGACATTGCCCGCGAGAGTATCGACAGCGGTGCGGCCCTGCGTACTTTCAAGAAGTTTGTTGAACTCAACTCGTAAGCCCTATGCAGGATATTCTTCAAGCAATCATCGACACAAAGCGTGAGGAGCTGGAGCGACTCTATGCGCCCAAACCCTCCTTGCGTGGGGCGCTGCTGCACAGCTCTACAGGCATCATCGCCGAGTTCAAGCGCAAGTCGCCCTCGAAGGGCTGGATCAAGGAAGACGGCCAGGCCGATGTCATTCCCCTGAGCTATCAGCAGAATGGTGCAGCAGCCCTCTCCATCCTGACAGACGAGCACTACTTTGGCGGCTCCGATGATTTCATCCGTCAGGCGCGCCAGTCAGGTGTCACCCTGCCTGTCCTCTACAAGAACTTCGTCGTCGATGAGGCTCAGGTCTATGCGGCTGCCCTCTGTGGAGCCTCTGCCGTGCTGCTCATTGCTGCTTGTCTGTCGAAGCAGGCGTGCAAGCAGCTCATGGGCAAGGCTCATGAACTGGGGCTTGAGGTGCTGCTGGAGATGCACTCGGAACAGGAACTGGAATATGCCGACCTCGGGCCCGACCTCTGTGGCATCAACAACCGCAACCTCGGCTCGTTTGTCACTGATGTCGAAAACAGTTTCCGTCTGGCCGAATTGCTGCCCAAGGATGCTGTGAAGGTCAGTGAGAGTGGCATTTCAAACCCCGACACCGTCCGCGCCCTCCGTTCTGCAGGCTTCAACGGCTTCCTCATCGGAGAGAACTTCATGAAAACCCCAGACCCAGGAGTTGCCCTCCATGAGTTTATCAAGGAAATAAATAGTAAATCCTAAATTGTCAGACTGTCAATGATTAAGGTTTGTGGCATGCGCGATGCGGAGAATATCCGTGAAGTGGAGAGACTCTTCACTCAAGATTCTTCACTCTTCACTCTTCACTCTTCACTTCCTACTCTTCACTCTTCACTTCCCACTTTCTGGATGGGCTTCATCTTCTGGCCCAAGTCGAGCCGCTACGTGGCTGAGCGTCCTGCCTATCTGCCAGAGCACGCCAAGCGCGTGGGTGTCTTTGTCGATGAGGATGTGGAGCAGATCTGTCGCATCGCCCGTGACTTTGCCCTCGACGTCATCCAGCTTCACGGCCACGAGTCGCCCGATTTCATCCGCCGCCTCCAAAGTTCAATGGTCAATGGTCAATGTTCAATGGTCAATGGTCAACGTTCAATGGTCAAAGCCTTCAACATCGCCACAGCCTCGGATATGGAACAGACCAAAGCCTACGAGGGTCTCGTCGACTATTTCCTCTTCGACACCAAGGCCACACTTCCCGGAGGCAGCGGCCAGCAGTTCGACTGGAGCATCCTCGAAGCCTACAAAGGCGAGACGCCCTTTCTGCTCAGCGGAGGCATTGGCCCTGACGATGCAGAGCGCGTGAAGTCGTTCCGTCATCCCCGTTGCGCCGGCATCGACCTGAACTCCCGCTTCGAGGTCGCCCCCGCCCTCAAAGACGTCAAGAAACTTAAGGAATTTCTAGAAAAGATACAAGAATAATCAATAGTTAAGTATATGAACAAGATTAATCAGTTATTTGAAGCCAGTAAGGACCAAAAGCTCCTTTCACTCTATTTCTGTGCTGGCTGTCCTACAATCGAAGGCACGGCCGACGTCATCCTCGCCATGCAGCGTCGTGGCATTGCGATGGTCGAGGTGGGCATCCCCTTCAGCGATCCCCTGGCCGATGGCCCCGTCATCCAGAGTGCTGCCACGCAGGCCCTGAAGAACGGCATGAACCTCAAGACCCTCTTCTCCCAGTTGCAGGCCATCAAGGATCAGGTGGAGATCCCCCTGCTGCTGATGGGCTATCTCAACCCCATCCTGCACTACGGCATCGAGGCGTTCTGCCAGTCGTGTGTGGAGGCAGGCGTGAGCGGCGCCATCATTCCCGACCTGCCCTTCGACGATTATCTGAACATCGTCAAACCCGTTGCCGACCGCTACGACCTGCGCATCATCATGCTCATCACTCCTGAGACCAGCGAGGAGCGCATCCGATTCATCGACGACCATACCGATGGTTTCATCTACATGGTCAGCTCTGCTGCCATCACGGGTGCCCAGAAGTCGTTCGACGATGCCAAGCAGGAGTACTTCCGCCGTATCAACGCCATGAACCTGCGGAACCCCCGCATGATCGGCTTCGGCATCAGCAATGCCCAGACGCTCAAGGCCGCCCAGGACGATGCCACAGGTGCCATCATCGGCTCGAAGTTCGTCACCCTGCTCGATGAGGCCCAAGGCGATGCCGACAAAGCCCTCGACAACCTCTTCGCCGCCCTCGAAGCATAACACAAAGGCTTCCCCGCGGGGAAGCCTTTGTGTTAATCCGGATCTGATGGAAGTAATGGCTCTGCGGCTTTCAACGATTGACGATTCATGTTCACTTCTTTAGCCGAAGCCTGATATGAAGGGCTCCCATTGTCAGGCGTGTAATACATCTCCACATACTTATAGGCTTTCTCAAAGACCTCATTGTCCTTGATCTTGTATTTCAGCCAGAGAATGGTACGCAGCATCTTGCGAACCTCATTCTGTCCTGTCACCGTCTTGAAAGCATTGCTGAAACGACGCACAATGCTCACCACCTGCGTATCAATATCATTTACTATATTCTCCACAACGATAGGGGTCTCTGGCGTCTTGACACTCTCAAAGAGTTCCGTCAATGCGTCCTTAGCCTTCTTACGCTTATGATATATGCCCCTTGATCTCGTTGATATTCGTGATAACCGTCTTGACAGATTCCTCGTCGAAACGCAGTATATCAAACCCTTCTTGGGGCCTAAGCCAGTCTTATGCTCGCCATCCTTGCTAAAGGGGAAACTATTCTCTTGAAGAACAGATTCCTCAGGTTCTGATTAGCTGTGATGATGTCACCACTCATGCCATGATAAATGACATCCTTCACTTTCTGAATCACAATCTGAGCCTCTGCCAGCGTGATGTGATTTATCTTGATCAGAGCCTCTTGCAGCAAAGGCTCCACAATGACATCATTCTTCGCCTCGCGCAATTCGTCTGCAATACAGTACTGATAGCCTGCTTCCTTGGCTATCTCGATGCACATCTGCTCAGTTACATTGTCTTCGTTAAAGTATGCCATATCTTCTATTTGTTTTTATTCTCTTTCAGACTCTGTTCAAGATCCTCGAGCATTTTTATATCCTCTGCATCAGCCTGCTGCGCATCGAGTTGACGACGCTGAGCGTCATAGGTAGCATAAACCTGTCTTACGCGAGTTTCCATCTCTTCATTAGATATATTTCCTTTTCCAAGAAGTATATCTTTCTCCTGGAAAGTAAGCAGGCTATCTACGTTTTTGCGCCAGTAGTCGATAGTGAGGTCACGACGTCCTTTTACACGCTCCTCAGCACTGGTCAGGAAGAGTTCCACTAACCTGTCAAGCGATTCTATCTCATCCTGCTGGAGGTAGTTCTTGGCAACGACGATATCACCTTTCCTAACAATAGACCCTTGCCATGTTGTCAACCCCATATTAGGTTTATTCGCATCAGCGCGATTTACAACAATCTCTGCAGCAGTATGATGGGTAATAGCGTAGAGCAGTTTGTTTTGCGTCTCTGCAAAAAACATCTGAGTAGCTTTGTCTGACTTGTCGTAGTCGCTGCTCAACGCAAATAGGTCACGCACCTTTTGATAGAAACGTTTTTCCGAAGCTCTGATGTCACGGATGCGTAGCAGCAGTTCATCAAAATAGTCAGGGCGTCCGTCAGGATTCTTCAATCGTTCATCATCCATCGTGAAGCCTTTAACAAGATATTCCGTCAGATGTTCTGTGGCCCATTGACGGAATTGTGTACCACGCACACCTCGCACCCTGTAGCCTACTGCGATAATCATTTCCAAAGAGTAGAATATCACGTTGTAATTCTTGCCATCGGCGGCAGTAGTTAAGTATTTCTTAACAACTGAAATTTCATTCAACTCTTTCTCTTTCAGTATTTTAGCAATATGCATACTGATGTTTGGCTTCGAGGTGGCAAAAAGTTCAGCCATCTGTTGCTGGTTCAGCCAAATCTTGCCATCTTTGGCATAGAGGGCCACAGATGCGCGCCCGTCAGCTGTTCGATATATAATTATATTCTGCTGTTCATCCATATATTATTCTTTATAGTTTTCTTACAGGTTTTGTTAGAATGTTAAATACTGTAATTTCGGTAGTCAGAACTACCGTTTTTTCCATTTATGCCAATTCGATTGGCACAATTACCTTTCTCCATATCTTCAAAACGTTATTTCACTATTGTCTATTATCATATTGGATTTCGTTAATCTGTGATTTAATGACTTTATCTATTACGTCAATGGATTTGCGATGCTCAGACTTGGATTTGTCAGTATAACTTTCTTGAACTAACATGCTGACATATTGAAATCTATTCATAATTTAATATGCATTAATACGTTATTGTAGTCAGTTATTGTAATACTGTTACAAGAATTCCTATTGTCTTATAATCATTAGTATCATCTAAATCTATGACATCAAAGTCAGAATTCAAAGGTTTCAGCTCCACTTTCGTATGGAGCCAGTCTTCTTCGCTAACGGTCTTTTCGCTATAGTACTTCTTAATTGTGTATTTGCCACCGTAATCGGAATCGAAATCCCGACATTGAGTGAGCACAATCTCTCCATTTCGAGAACCGGCACGATACCATTCAAATACACACAAATCACCGTTATGAATCTTTGGTAGCATAGAATCGCCCTTTGCATGAACTACAAAGTGTTTTTCCGGGTCAGGTCTGAAGCCATATCCAGAAACATCTACCCAGCCTTCGACCTCCGGAATATCACCATCTTCAAAATAACCGCAAGCAGCCCTTATGCTATACAATGGGATAAAGCCTACCATATCAGATCTTCGATGGAAGTCATAGTCATCAATGATAACAGGTCGTGTAGGAGACTCTTCTTCCGCAGCTATCAGCACACCAGTATTCATCTCAACAATCTCAGCCTGCTTTCTCTGGCAACGCTCAAGGAACTTTGCGACTTTGGGATTGCAACAATATACAAAGCAGCCTTTCTTGCCCCTAGACATTAAGACTCGATAGGCGTTTCTAATGTGACGAGTGTATTCCTGAAAATCGCTTGACTGAACAGCCACATTGTTGCCAACTTGTCCAATTAAACAGTCATTTGCTGCATCGTATTGAATATCAGGGCCAAGAATAACACCAATATAATCTATCTCGAAACCTTGAATTGAGAAGATGCATCCCACTTGATTGATTCCTTGTGGCTCTATGGCCCAAGTGTCAGCCGAGCTTGCATACTTGT
>Ga0310690_10004232_pt1 | contig 20593 bp, 15 predicted proteins | sample AusTroGonzalo_MG_2_FD_207661 | JGI IMG/M metagenome (GOLD analysis project Ga0310690, IMG submission 207661) | Bovine rumen microbial communities from tropical cattle in Woodstock, Queensland, Australia - Gonzalo_04 (v2) (version 2) | ecosystem: Host-associated > Mammals > Digestive system >...
GCCGACGTGGCATCTCGATGTAAGGTTCTTCGAGGTGAAGGAGCGCGGCGAGACGCTGGCCCAATTCTACTTCGACCCGTTCGTGAGAAATGGGCAGAAGTCTGGCGGGGCGTGGATGAACTACTTCCGCGTGCGCCGCAGGACGGAGGACGGCGTAGAGCTCCCGCTGGCGCTGATCGTCACGAACTTCCCCGAGCGCGACGCCGAGGGCAAGTGCCTTCTGCCAATGCGCGAGGTAGAGACGATATTCCACGAGTTCGGCCATGCGCTCCAGGTGATGCTTACGAGAGACGACGACGAGGCTGTTTCCGGTCTTGAAATGCTCGAGTGGGATGCCGTCGAGGTCGCGAGCCAGTTTATGGAGAACTGGTGCCTTGACGACAGGACGGGGATCGCTCTGCCATCCGACCTGAAGGCGAAGGTGCGCACGGCGAAGACGTTCCGCGCCGCGAGCACGTGCCGCAGGCAGCTCGCGCTTTCGAAGACCGATTTGCTCCTGCACACGGGTCCCGTGGACGACGCCGACGCGGTGAAGCGCAGCGTGTTCGAGCACTTCTCCCTGCCGACTGTCAAGGGCGACCGCTTCCTCTGCGCGTTCGCTCACATCTTCGCGGCGGGCTATGCGGCGGGCTACTACAGCTACAAGTGGTCGGAGGTTATGAGCGCCGACTGCTATGGTGCGTTCGAGGAGGCCGGGCTTTCGGACGACGACGCAGTACGCCGCGTCGGAACGCTGTACAAGGACACGATACTCTCGCAGGCAGGGGCCCGCCCTGCCCTCGACGTGTTCAGGGAGTTCCGCGGCCGCGACCCGAAGATAGACGCCCTCCTGCGCCTTATGGGCTGCTGGAGAAGCGCGAGGCGGGAGGGGCGCGAGTGACCTGTTTTTGCGAATTCTGCTTGCGCCATTCGCGCATGGTCATGCCGGTGACGCGCTTGAAGTAGGTCTTCAAATATGCGGGTGCGGCCGCATAGCCGCACTGGAACGGGATAGCGTCCAGCGGGATGCGTGGGTTTTTGAGAAGCGAGAACGCCTTTTCGAGCCGTGTCTTGCGGATTGCGTCCAGTACTGTCATGCCTGTGTAGCGCTTGAACAGTATCTGCGCGAGATGCGAGCAGCATCCCATTTCTTGCGCGACCTCCGCGACGGAAAGCTTGTCGCATCCGCGCTCGGCTATGAGGGACATCGCCTTCGTGACGCGGAAGTCCTTGTAGCTCTCCATCGTCGACTCTCGCTTCACGATTCCTAACACTCCGTATGTTGCCTTCGACTTGGCTTGCGAAGGGTTCACGATCCTCTGCTCCAAAAGCCGTATTGCGTTTACTCCTGACTGGAAGAAATCCGGCTTCACGCTCGTAAGCGTCGGCTTCAGCGACTTGCAGATCCTTTCGTCGTCGTCGACTCCGACCGTCGGGAGGTCTGAGCCGATCTTTCGCCCCGCCTCCGACGCCGCTGCATAGAACGACGCTGCAAGATGGTCTGCCGCGAGGAAGCATCCGCAGGGGCTGGGAAGGGTGCGAATCCACTTGACCATGGCCCGTCTGCCGCGCACCGTGTCCGGGTCCGGCCCGTCGTATTCCGAAAAGGATGCCTTGCCCCCGATGGCCTCGCTGAAGAACTGCCCTCGTTCGATGCTCCAATGCGGCTTCGCGGGATCGCCCACGAACGCGAAGCCTGCGGGCTTCAGCCTTGACAGCTCGGCATACGCCACGTCCACAGGCGCATGGCAGTCCTGAAACGAGCAGTCGAACTTTTCCCACATCAAGTGACCTTCGCCGCGTCCCATCAGAACCGTCCGCAGACGCTGGAAAGTCCTTGCATTCACGTGCGGCATCATTACCGAAGGATCAACGAGGCAGCCAATCGGATTCCACAGTCGTATGCATTTTGTGATAAGCTCGTTCGTCGGCACCTCGGCCACCTGCTGAATCTGCCAGCCGCGCTCTATCGCGGCGGAGTATACCCCGCTCGTGCGCTCGCGCTGAGAGTGGAACGAGGGCTTTGTGAAAAGAATCACCAGTCCCGTCGCGGTGTTTGCTCTTTGCTGCTTCATGATGTCGCGTATGATACCAAATCTGCCGATGGAAGGGCAATGTGAATTTTTCAATTGAGAATGTTTTTATTTCCTCAAAGAGAATTTTCCGCACGACGGGAAATGATATAATGACGGACATGCAAGACAGTAGCGAAATCGGCAGTCGCATCAAGTCCGCTGCGCACAGGCGCTATGACCGCTATCTCTTCTCGATGTGCGGCCTAGCGGGGCTTCTGTACGGAATCGACATGGGGCTCATAGCCGCCGCGCTCCCGTACATAAAGGAGACGTGCAGTTTTTCGCCCGCGCAGCTTTCCAGCATTGTCGCGGCGGTTCTGCTCGGCGGCATACCGGGAAAGGCGCTCTCGGCCTTCGTCGCCGAGAGGTGGGGCCGTCTTGCAGCGTTCCGGCTGACGGGCGTGGTGTTTGCGCTCGCGGTGCCGGTGATATGCTTCTCAAACGGAGTCTTTGCCGTCATGTTCGCCGGACGGCTCATGCAGGGCGTCGGGTGCGCTCTTGTCGGAATCTCGGGGCCGCTGTATCTCGCGGAATGCGTCGACGCGAAGGATCGCGGCAAGGGGACTGGCATGATACAGCTTGTCCTCACGGTCGGGCTCGTCGTCGCCGCTCTAGTGGGCCTTGTCGTCACCAAGATGACGGGATCCGCCTCGTCGCCGGACGTCACGCTTGCCGCGAAGACCGCCGCGTGGCAGGCGATTTTCTGGGTGTCGCTCGTGCCGACCTTCGCGCTTTTCATAGGTTCGTTCTGGCTCAAGGAGTCTCCGCGCTGGCTCTTCAAGAAGGGTCGCCGCGCCGATGCCCGCGTTTCGCTGCTCATGAACAACGACGCGGATTCCGCCGACCGCATCCTCGCCGAGCTGGACGCAAACGCCGCCGCCGAGACTACCTCTGTCGCCGACGGTTCGTCCGAAAAGGAGACGCTTTTGCAGCGCAAGTACCTGATGCCGCTTGCGCTCGCCTGCGCCGTGAGCTTCTTCACCCAGGCCTCAGGCATCAACTCCGTCATGAACTATTCCGTCGTCATCATGCAGAAGGCGGGGCTCGCCGGTACTGGCGCAAACTGGGCCGACACCGCGATCAAGCTCACGAACTTCCTGATGACGATTGTCGCCATCGCCTTGGTGGACCGAAGGGGACGCAAGTTCCTCCTGATGCTCGGCGCGTCCGGTATAACCTTCGGGCTTTCTTTCGTCGGAGCGGTGTTCCTCGCCCTCGCGCGCGGATGGATCGCACCCGGTGCAACCGCCGGAACGCTCGCCGCCGCCGGGTTCGTCCTGTTCATCGCCTCGTTCGCCGTCGGCCCGGGCGTCTGCGTGTGGCTTGCCAACTCCGAGCTTCTCCCGCTTCGCATCCGCGCCGGAGGCATGATGGTCTCAGGATTCGTCAACATGGGCACGGGATGGCTTCTCGCGCAGGTGTTCCTGCCCTGGAGCGGCGCGTGTGGCGAATCGGGCGTGTTCCTGACGCTCGCCGGCGTGGCCGTACTCTTCTTCTTCACGGTGATGCTATTCCTGCCCGAAACGAAAGGGCGCACGCTGGAGGAAATCGAGAGGAAGTGGAGCAAATGAAGACATACAAAATCGCGACAATCGCCGGTGACGGCATCGGGCCGGAAGTAGTGGCCGAGGGGCGTAAGCTGCTCGAAAAGGCGGCGGCGCTTGATGGGACTTTCTCGTTCGAGTTCACTGACTATCCGTGGGGGTGCGACTATTACCTTAAGACGGGTCGCATGATGCCGCCGGACGCTCTTGCGACGCTTTCCGGCTTCGACGCCATCCTGCTTGGCGCGGTCGGACGCCCCGACGTTCCCGACCACATCTCCCTGCGCGACCTTCTTCTTGAAATCCGCCACGGGTTCGACCAGTACGTGAACATTCGCCCCGTGAAGCTTCTCCCCGGTGCGCCCTGTCCGCTCAAGGACGCTAAGCCGTCCGACATTGACATGACGTTCATCCGCGAGAACTCCGAGGGCGAGTACGCGGGCGCTGGCGCATGGCTCTACAAGGATACCCCGCAGGAAGTGGTAATTCAGGACGGCGTGTTCTCCCGCATGGGAACGGAGCGCATCATCCGCTACGCCTACGAACTCGCCAGGCGCGAAGGACGCTCTCTCACGAGCATATCGAAGGGCAACGCTCTAAACTACTCGATGGTGTTCTGGGACAAGGTGTTCAAGGAGGTCGGCGAGGAATATCCCGACGTCGAGACGCATTCTCTGCTCGTCGATGCCGCCGCGATGTTCATGGTGAAGGACCCGAAGCGCTTTCAGGTCGTCGTGGCGTCAAATCTCTTTGGCGACATCCTGACCGACCTCGGCGCGGCGATATCGGGTGGCATGGGCCTTGCGGCGGGCGCGAACGTGAACCCGGAGCGCAAGCATCCCTCCATGTTCGAGCCGATCCACGGCAGTGCGCCCGACATCGCGGGGAAGGGCATCGCGAACCCGCTTGCGACGTTCTGGAGCGTGGCGCAGCTTCTTGACCACCTCGACCGCCGCGAATGGCACGACAGGATTCTCGGCGTGATATCCCGAATGCTCCGCGAGGGAGTCGGCCTTACGCGCGATGTCGGCGGAACTTCCACCACGTCTCAGTGCGGCGACGTGGCGGCGCGTCTTCTGGAGGAAGCAAGTGGCGACGTTTCTCGCTGACGGGGAGGACAAAGTCGTTCAGCCGGAAGGCTTGAAGACGATAGAGACCGTCTCTTCCATCGACGGCTTTCGCCAGAGCGCCTACTGGTGGGAGCCGTCTGACCCCAAGCCGATTCCTCTTCTCGTCCATCTCCACACCTGGAGCTACGGCTACGAGATGTCCGACCCGCGCTCTCCCAAAGGCGCGATGGCGAACGGATGGGCGGTCATCTGCCCAAACTGCCGTGGCCCCAACAACACTCCCGACGCCTGTGCGTCCGAAAAGGCCATTCAGGATGTCTTGGATGCGGTGGGAGAGGCGAAGAAGCGCCATGCAATCGACGAGGAGCGCATTTATCTCATCGGGGCTTCTGGTGGCGGGCACCTTGCGCTCATGATGGCGGCGCTGAAGCCGAGTCTTTGGGCGGCGGTCAGCCTGTGGTGTCCCGTTGCGGACATTGCGCGGTGGCATGGAGAAGGTCTTGTGCGCGGCAACGGCTATCCGGCGATGCTTGAGGCCGTCTGCGGCGGAACTCCGGCTGAGCGTCCCGATGAATACCGCCGCCGAACACCACTTTCGTTTCTTGGCGCGGCGCGTGAAGCCGCCCTGCCAATCGACATTGCCGCCGGAATCCACGACGGTCATGCGGGGGCCGTTCCCGTCGGGCATGCCATCCGCACCTTCAATGCGCTCGCAGACGCGGCGGACGCGATTTCCGAGGCCGACATTGCGGAGATCGAACGGACGGAAGCCGTCCCCGCTCATCTTGCGGCGGGAGCGACCGAAGAGCCGTGGTATGGCGAACGCCACGGGCGAATCTACCTCAGGCGGCAGAGCGCGGCAACGCGGCTCACGCTCTTCGAGGGTGCGCATGACTGCTGTACGCCCGCCGCGCTGGCATGGCTGGGTGAGCAGAGGCGCGGAAGCCGCGCCGTCTGGGAAATGCCGCCCCTTGTCGTGTCCACCGTCAGCAATGAAAACAGCGCCATAACCAAATGAAAGAGGTAAGAAAATGAGCGAGACAAAAAAGCGAAAGTTCGTGGGCGCGTGCCCTGCGGCATCGGAAGAATTCGGCGGACGCCGTCCCGGCCCTCTGCGCGTAATGGTCATCGGGGCGCATCCCGACGACCCTGACATCATTGCGGGATGTCTCTCGGTAAAGTTGATTTCCGAAGGCGCGGAGGTCGTTTTCGTGTCGCTGACCAACGGCTGCATGGGACACCACCGGCTCTCGCCCGAGGAGACTGCGGCTGTGCGAAAGAAGGAGACGCAAGAGGCAAAGGAGCGTTTCGGCCTCAAGGACTACATCGTCCTCGACAACGACGACTGCCAGCTCGCGGCAACCTACGAGAACCGCGTCAAGGTCGCAAAAATCATCCGCGAGTTTGCCCCCGACTTCGTAATAACCCACCGTATCTGCGACTATCACGTCGACCACCGCACGACTGGAACGCTTGTCATGGACGCGGGCTATCTTCTCGGCGTCCCGCACTGGCTTCCCGAAGTCCCCGCGCAGCGCCTTAGGCCCGTGTTCCTCTACATGACTGACCAGTTCTCGAATCCACGCGAGATTCGCCCCGACATCATGATCGACGCTACGCCCTATCTCGACAAGTGGTGCGACGGACTCGATGCGCAGGTTTCGCAGTTCTACGACTGGCTCGCCTACGACAAGGGCGTGGAAGGGGAAGTCAAGGCGCTCGGCGACAGAAGCGATCTCGCAAAGCGCAACGCCTACCTGCGCAAATACTGGTCGTGGCGCCGCCGCCTCGATGCGGAGCGCTTCGCCGATGCGTGGCGCGAACGCTACCCAGGCCGTCCCGTGCCGACAGACATCGAAACTTTCGAGGTAAGCGAATACGGCCGCGCCCCGACCGAAGAAGACCTTGCGCTCCTGGCATCGGCATTTACCCCGCCTTTTCTTGTTTCCAATTGAGAATGTTTTTATTTGCCTAAAGGAAATCTTTTCCGAGGCGGGGAGTGGTATAATATCATCGACAAGTGGGGTGGTGTCGCCTCGTTTGCCGCGTGACGGGCGTTGGCTGGAGACTCCGCCGCGCAAAACAAGGCCATCCAGCAGGAATCGGGTTAACAACAAGGAAAGGAAAATCCAAGCTATGACGAACGCAACTCTACGGGGAAATCTGGATTCGGGAGATACGCCTGTCCGGTTTGACGGGAGAAGGATCGGCGGTATTTGCATTTTCTGCTCCCTTCTTGCGATGACTGCTGTCGCCGCGCCCACTGTGACGATCACCGGCGTCGCCCAGCGCTGGCCGTGGAACAACAAGGTTGACATCACCTACACCGTCACAGACGGGCAGACTCGGGCTTCCGGCGTCTACTGCGGGCTCCGCTTCGCGGTGACGGCGAACGGGCAGACGTACAACTTCGAAGGCTATACCGTCGGCGCGAGCGCGGAGAACGGGCAGCACACCGTCACATGGACTCCGCCGGAAGGCATCGTCTCGGACGCCTGCTCATTGACGGCGACGCTCTTCTCCACGAACTTCCCGAGCGGCAACGACTATATGATCGTCGATCTCTTGACGGGCGGCGTCATCTACGAGGGACTGATGGAGACGCAGGACCTTTCTAACGAACGATACACCAACGCCGTTTACAAGACGGACAAGCTGGTGCTTCGCAAGGTGCCGCGCTGGGCAGACCGGGCCACCCTCCCCAACGCCGCTTCGCTTCCCTCCGGCGGCTATCCGACTGGCGACAGTGTAAACTATTCGTCTGATAACTCGAATCAGAAGTGGAAGACAGATCGCGACTACTATATCGGGGTTTTCCCTGTGACGCAGAAGCAGTATGTGGACATTTTCGGTGAAAATCCTTCTGCGTTCACGGGGGAACAGCATCCTGTTGAACAGGTTTCATGGAACGATCTTCGCCTTGCAGGAACAGCCTCTACATCGTCAATCCCGGCCGTCGTCTCCAACGACGAGGGTAAGTTCTTCCAGCGGCTCAACTACAAGACGGGGCTGTACTTTGATTTGCCGACTGAAGTGATGGGCGAGATAGCCGTGCGTGCAGGAACTACGACGACTTACTATTGGGGAGAATCGACAGACGCTTCTACAGTTGCCCGCTACGCGGTTTGTGGTACAAACAGTACTGCGGTGGTCGGTTCGCGCCTGCCCAATGACTGGGGGCTTTATGATATGGTGGGCAATGTTATGGAGTGGTATCGTGACTATGTGAAAAGCACTAATTTGGCGGAAAATCCGGATGCTTTCACGCCAGTTATGAATGTGTCGAACTATCGGCGTAACCGTTCTGGTGCTTATAATGCTACGAATACCCAAAGGGATTTTCGATCATCACGCAGAGTTTCTGCTTCGCCAAGCACTGCGAATTCAACGCAGGGCTTCCGCGTCTCGTTGATTGTCGAATGACCAGAGGGAACATGACATGAGAACGAGAATCATTTTTGGCTTTGCTGTGGCTGCGGCAAGCGCATCCCTTGCGGTGATGGCCGGGGAGGATAAGGCGACGTCGGCGCCGTTCGTCTTCTGGATGAACTCGAACGTTAAGGGGTCGTTTGTCCTGTCGTCGCAGGCGGACATCGAAGCCTTTGCTGCCCATCCGGTCACCTATCGCGCCGGCGAGACGGTGGTTGCGATTCCGCAGTCAGGCGAGCCGACCAGTCTTGTTCCTTCTGCCGCGCCCTCCGCAGGCTCGGTGGCGTTTTCGCCGGATGCGGACGGGGTGTGGCGTCTCGAGAACTCAAACGGAGCCGTGGCGATCCTGGGCATTCCATGGGGAGTTTTCGGCGGCGGCTGGTCGCAAAGCTCCGGCACGGAATCTCCGTTCAAGATGAACACGCAGGGCAAGGGGCCGAATCGAGAGGGGAAGTATAGAAGCTTTCCTGATGTGGCGTATTCCGGCGACAGCTGGCGCGGCGTATCGTCTGCCGAATCGGCGCTGAGGATAGTCTCTCCGAATGGAGTGGCAACCGAGCTTGATTTGGCCGGCACAGGCACGACGCCGTTCTCATTCCGTGGGCTTGGCACTTGGACGGTCCAGCTGACGATGGAGGATGGCACGATTCTTGAGTCGGTGATCAACGTCTTTGGAGGATTTGTCCTCTCATACAAGTGAGGCAATTGAAAAACCTCCGCGCATGTGTTTTCATCGCTGCGGCGTTGCCGCTGGCTGCGGTCGCCGTTGAGGTGTCCAGTTCATCGCTTACGGTGAATCTGGACGAGTCGAACAAGGGCGCGGTTTCCCGTCTCGTGACGGCTGGCGGCGTGGAGCTGGGCGTGGTGCGCGGCACTACGCCGCTTTTCGCCGTGGAGCTTGTGCGTACGGACAACTTCACAAACGCCGTGACGGTGAGGGCGAACAGCGCGAAGCGGTTCTCGGTGAAACGCGACGGGAAGAGCGTGAACCTCATCTACGATGATCTCGGGCCTGCGCTAGAGAAGGTTGTGTGCAGCGTGGCTGGCGACAAGTCGGACGCAAAGGTTCGCTGGCGAATCTCGGTGACGCCGCGCACTGGCTGGGCGGCGGTCAATACGACCTATCCTTGCATCCTGTGTACCGAGAAAATTGGAACGACCGTGGCGGACGATGCGATTGTGATGGGCAGCTCCAAAGGCGGGGTGTTTCGCGGCGGCGCGAAGTTCGGCAGGCAGGAGAGGTTTCCCGGCTCGCTCGCCGCGCAGTTTGCCTGCCTTTACGACGACTCCGCGCTTTTCTACGTCGCGGCCGAGGATGGCAGGGGATACTCCAAGACGCTGGAGGTGTACCGCGGCGGCAAGTGGAACGGGCACGGCGTTCGCTTCCAGTGGACGCGGCGAGGCTTCGACGACAGGACGGCCGTTCAGGACTACGACATAGTCACCGCGGCAATCGACGGCTCTTCCGCAAAGCCCTGCATGTGGCAGGATGCTGCAGACCTCTACAGGGCGTGGGCCGAGAAGCAGTATTGGTGCCGCGTCCGCTACGAGGACCGCGCCGACGTCCCGTCGTGGATGAGGGATGCGCCCGCGATGGTGCGATTCGGCCGTGGAATGCTGGGAAACCTCGACTTCATTCGCTCGTGGATGAAGGACTACTGGAGACGCCATTATCGGGAGATGCCGATCGTAATGGCCTACTGGGGATGGGAGCGGCATGGAGACTGGGTTTCCGACTATTTTCCGGTGTATCCGTCAAACGAGGCCTTCTCCGCGTTGGTGAACGATTGCAAGGCGATGGGCGGCCACGCGTTTCTGTGGCCGAGCGGCACAACGTGGGTGCTTGACTACGACAAGCAGCAGGACGGGACTTTCAAGTTCACCGACCGTGCCGCCTACGAAGCCGCGCACGGCGACGACTACTGCTGCATCAATCGCGACGGAAGTCCGTTCCGCCGCTCGCCCTCCTGGCTGCGCGGCGGGACATCTACGTATCTCTGCGGCGGTACGCGATTCTGCCGGGACTGGGTGAACCGCGACATTGGTCTGCCGCTGGCCGGGTTGGGCGTGGAGATGATCCAGATGGACCAGAACGTCGGTGGCTCGTTTCCCGGCTGCTGGAGCCGCAAACACGGCCATGAGTACGGCGAGGGTCTCTGGAAGAGGAATTGCTTCCACCGCCAGCTGGTCACGCTGCGCGACACCATTCGCACGTGCGGATCTGGCGGCGTGGTCGGCTTCGAGGAGCCGTGCGAGATATACAACGACGTCGTGGGCATTCAGGATTACCGTGACTGCGAGGCGTGCTGCGACGAGTGGGCAAGCGTGTTCAACTACATCTACCACGAATATCTGCCGTGCTTCCAGTCCAATCTCAACATCTACAAAATCGTGAATCTGGCCCACTGCGCGGCGGACGGACAGATGCCGTTCATCAGGCCGCTGCGCTCGCATCTGGACGAGAAGTCTGCCGAGCATCGCGAATACACCGACTTCATGAAACGGTGGATAGACCTCTACCACGGCTCCGCCCGCAAGTGGCTCGCCTACGGCAGGCAGATTCGCCCGCCGGTTGTCTACTGCGATGAGCAGCCACACACAATACCGATCAATGACAAAAAGTCGTACAGTTGTTCGCGTCCGTGCGTGTTCTCAAGCGCATGGGTGGCGCGCGACGGCAAGAAGGCGCTTGTGTTCGCAAGCGCGGCAAAAAGCGAACAGTCGGTCGTATACGTCTGGAACGGCGCGTCCGCTTCTCTCGTGGTGAAAACCGGTGAAATTCTTGTAGTGGAGGTGGACTGAGATGTTTGTCCTGTTTGCTGCATTGCTTCTTTCTGGCGCAGTCACGGGGAAGTGCGAGAACACTGGCGACGGCATTCGCTGCCTGCGCGTGAGGAGCGCGCTGGCGGCGGAGGCGTTTCCGCGCGTCGGACAAACGGTTCCCGTTGAGGTGGTCGTCAAGAACAAGGGGACGAACATCGTCCACGACGTGTCGGTAACTCTGGGGACGATGCCTGACGGCGTCGAGGCGGTGGACATTGGTGCGTTCTCGAAAGGCCCGATGTTTGGTGGCGACATCGCCACTTTCACCGTGAGCGTGAAGCCCAAGCGGGAGGGCCGGCATGTGGTGCCGGTTTTTCTCAATGCGGGCGGCGACAAGCTGAGCATTGACGTACCTGTCGATGTGCTGCCGTCGCTTGGCCTTGAAAAGGCGGAATACGTGCCGGAGCCGAAACCTGTCGAGAGCGACTATGATATCGCCGCTCTGTGCTTTCCGGGATGGAATACGCACAGGTCGTGGGATTGCGTACGGAACGTTTGCCCTGAGCGCAAGCCGGTTCTTGGGTGGTATGACGAGAAGAATCCGGAAGTCATCGACTGGCAGATAAAGTGGCTGGTGGAGAACGGCATCAAGACGCTCTATGTGGACTGGTACTGGGACCGCGGGCGGATGTGGCAGGAGCATTGGCTCAAGACATTCGTACGGACGAGATACCGCAAATACATCAAGTGGGCGATGATGTGGGCGAACCACAATCCCAAGGGCAGCCATTCCGACGCCGACATGCGCGCCGTGACCGAATACTGGATCAAGAACTACTTCTGCATGCCGGAATACCTGAAGAAGAACGGCAAGCCGATCGTGCTGATATGGGATCCCTGGAAGTTGGAAAAAGACACCGGTGTCGGTGGCGCCATGAGGCTTCTCGGAATTTCGCGGGAGATGGCCAAGGCCGCAGGATACAGCGGCATAGAATTTGTGGCGTTGCCGCGTCCCGAGGCGGTTTGCACACCTGAAATCATCGGACGAATGAGGGACTTTGGTTTCGACATGACGGCCGGCTACCGCTTCATGGCCCATAAAAAGGGCATAACAGATGCCAAAGACTATAAAAAAAGGCCCAGCCGCTATCCGTTCAAAGCCTTGGCCGACGCAATGCCTGAACATTGGCAGCGGCTTCACGACATCGGCATCCTGCCTTTCATGCCGAACATCTCGACAGGATGGGACGACAGACCGTGGCGTCATTCGCTAGTGATCTACGACAAGAGCGTTGCCGATTTTCGCCGGATATGCGAAGAGGCCAAGAAGTTCGCAGACAGGACCGGGAACAAGCGCATCTGCGTCGGGCCCTTGAATGAATGGGCCGAAGGTTCATACGCCGAGCCGAACGCCGAGTTTGGTTTTGGCTTCTACGAGTCGGTACGCGACGTCTTCTGCAAGAAGCCGAAAGACGGCTGGCCGCTGAACTACGGGCCGAAAGATGTCGGGCTTGGGCCATACGACATGATGCCGCCGCTGCCGGGCGAGCCCGAAGTGTGGAGTTGCGACACCAACAACGCGCCTGGCGTAGTGCAGTCGTTCGGGAAGAGGAAAATGAAGGCGGAGAAATACGACAAGATTGTGGTGCGAGTGCGAACCAAGGCTGCTGGTGGTGATCTGCGGCTGTCATGGGCCAAGCCAAAGGCGGAGTTCAATGAAGACTCTTCGTTGTGCAAGGAAATCGTCCCGGATGGCGAATGGCACGACTATGTCTTTCCTGTGAATGAGCATAAGGCATGGTCTGGCTTGTTTGAACGAATCCGCATAGATCCTGTCTGCAAAGACGGCGCCGACGTCGAATTTGCCGAACTTCGGCTTTGCCCCGCACAAGTCCATGAGGTTTCTGATTGAGAATGTTTTTGTTTCGCTAAAGAAAATCTTTCCCTTGGCGGGTTTTGGTATAATGGAGGCATGATGACAAGCGATATGAAAGGAAACACGAAAATCGACAGTCTTGGCTGCGGCAACCGCATCGGAGCGATTTCGCGCAGGGCGTTTCTGCGCGGGACGGCGTGCGCTGCCCTCGCGGGGGCGGGCGCATGCACGGGAATGCCGGCAGCCGGTGCACGTTCGCTGCAAATATATAGCTAAAGTTGGATATCGAAGAACTGACGAAAGGAAAAAGTCGATGAAGACATCAAGAAGGGCATTCCTGAAGACGGCAGGCGTCGCAGGCTTGTTCAACATAATACCTGCCGACGTCCTTAGGGGCGCGACGGCGCCTTCGAACCAGCTGACGCGCGCGCTGATAGGCTTCGGGACGATCGCGCGAAGCGACAACCACCTGAAGTACACGGGCTCGCGCCTCGTCGGCCTCTGCGATCCGTTCGACTGCCGCGTGGCCATGGGGCTTGCCCTGTGCGAGAGGCAGGGGTGGGGCAAGGTGAAGGCCTACAGGAACTTCATGGAGCTTCTGGCGGACCCGGGCGTGGACATCGTCCACATCTGCACGCCGCCGCACTGGCACGGCGTACAGAGCGTGATGGCCGCGAACGCTGGCAAGGACATCTGGTGCGAAAAGCCGATGACGCGCACTGTCGGCGAGGGGAAGCGCGTCATGGAGGTCGTGAAGGCCCACGGCAGGATGTTCCGCATCAACACGGGGTTCCGGTTCGGGAAGACGTTCTACGGATTCGGCACCCCCGTCAAGCCAATCCGCCAGATAGTCGAGAACGGATTCCTAGGGAAGGGCTCGATTCGCTGTACGTTCGGCGCGGGGCAGGGCTTCAACTGGAAGTTCAAGTGGTCCGGGCGCGTGAACCCCGAGGTGCAGCCCGTGCCGAAGGGCTTCGACTACGAGATGTGGCTCGGCCCGGCTCCGTGGCGTCCCTACAGCGACCACCGCGTCGGGACGTCCTTCCGCGGCTACTGGGACTACGATTCCGGCGGGCTTGGCGACATGGCCCAGCACTACCTCGATCCGCTTCAGTACCTTCTCTGCAAGGACGAGACGAGTCCCGTGAGAATCGACTACAGAGGTCCGAAGCAGCATCCCGAGGCCGTGGGGAGCTTCGACAGGATTACCCTTGCTTATGCGGACGGCACGACCGTAAACCTCGACGGTGACGAATCCCTCAGGGACGAGCCTCTTCTGAGGGGCGCGAACGGATTCTGCGTATACCCCAGGGCCAAGGGCGGAAACACGATGCGCATCAAGGACGCGAACGGCTGGTGGCCCGAGGAGAAGGTCCTCGCCACGCTTGCGTCGCTGCCTGAGCCCGCACCGCAGGTGACGGACTTCATGGAGTCCGTCAGGGAGCGAAAGCCTTTCGCCCTCAACGAGTCAAACGGCTTCCGCTCCTCGACGATGTTCAACCTCGGCATCGTCGCGTGGCGGCTCGGGCGCTCGTTCAGGTTCGATCCCGAGAGTCTGCACTCCGTGGACGATCCTGCGGCGGACCGTTTCCTCTACCAGTCCATGCGCGAACCGTGGGCCAGCGAATTCATGAAAGGTTGAACAAGATGAAGAAACTGATTTTCGCACTGACGTGCGCAATGGCGTTGTCCGGGTGTGTCACGGCGACCGCACCTCAAGCTGCGACTTCGTCCGACGTCGCGGCGGAAGCTGCGACGCCTGCGGCCGTAAAGTTCGTCGACCCCAATCCATATGCCGACTACGCCGCCGGCATGCGGTCCGTGGAAGGCGCCCCCATGGCCGTGGAGTGGCAAAGGGCGAACGCTGCGGAAATAGAGGCGGCGACGGATCCCGATGCGATCAGATTGATCCTTGCTGACGACGGGGCGATTAATGCGCTGCTCTCGGAGGTCAATGACGCATACGCGACCGATCCGTTTGTCGCGACGAGGATAGCCTCTGCCTCCCAGTTCGTCATGAAGCCAGGCGGCGCGAACGCCGCAGCGCGCGGACGCTGGCGCACGGCGCTTCTCCGGTCGGCGCGCAGTTCCGGCGACGCATACAGGACGATGTACTTCCTCGAGCAGCTGAGGTGGTGCGGCGACAAGTCCGACGCGGTCGAAATCGCGAAAATCGGCGCGGAGTCCAACTCAAAGGCCGTAGCCGACTTCGCCGCGATGGTCTGCCGCGAGATAAAGGGGCCATAAATGAACTGCTGGCATAGGCTGATTTGCTGCTGTTCATGGCTGTTGCCCGCAGCTTGCGCCGCAGATTCGCTTGGCAACGTCGGAGAGGTGAGGCTAAAGGGGTATGCCGGCGAACGGCTCGACGCCATGATCGAGCGCAACGTCGCCGGCAGCGACATCGACTACATAACCGCGCCGTTCCTGCACAAGGCCGAGACGAGACGCGGCTGGCAGACCGAGTTCTGGGGGAAGTGGATGCATGCGTCCGTCCCGTGCCTGCGGTACGTGACGGACGGCAAGTGTAAAGTTGAAAGTGTAAAGTGTAAAGTTGCGGAGGAACTTTATTCCAAGATAGAGCGCGGCGTTGAACGGATACTCGCGTCGCAGGAGGAGAGCGGATACATCGGCAACTACCCGGACGAGCTCAGGTGCGGCGAGGGCTGGGACGTGTGGGGCATGAAGTACACGATGATGGGGCTGCTCCACTACGTGGATATTGAGAGTGGAGGAGTTGTAAGTGGAGGAGTTGTGGCTTGTGAGTTGTCCGACAACGGCTCTCGTGCGCTTGCGGCGGCGAAGAAGCTTTGCGACTATGTGATTGCCGAAATCGGGCCAGGCGGAAGGCGCGGGCGCGAGCTGTGGCAGACGGGCAACTGGTCGGGCTATGCGAGCTCGTCGATACTTGAACCCGTGGTGTGGCTCTACAGGCGCGTCGCCGCGAAGGACGGCAAGGACGCCGCGCGGAAGTATCTTGACTTTGCGTGGTACATCGTGAGGGGGATGACGGAGCCGGAGGCCGGTCCTCGCCTTGTGGACTTGGCGCTGAAGGGGGTGTCCGTCGCCGACCGCAACGGATACGGGAACAAGGCCGATGCACACGGAGGCTATGTGTGCAAGCACAGCCGAAGCAAGGCATACGAGATGATGAGCTGCTACCAGGGGCTGCTCGACTACGTCGAAGTTAAGAGTGGAGGAGTTAAGAGTGGAGGAGTTAAGGGTGAAGATCTGAAGAATCTTCTGAGGGCGGCGGTGATGACCGCAGAGGACATTGCGAAGGAGGAGATAAACCTTGCGGGCGGGTGCGCATCGTCCGAGAGGTGGTTCCACGGGGCGACCAAGCAGCACCTCCCCTATGTGCATCTTCAGGAGACATGCGTGACGATTACATGGATGAGGCTCTGCGCAAAGCTCCTTGACGTCACCGGCGACGCGAAATGGGCGGATCAGCTCGAGCGCACGTTCTACAACGCCTATCTTGCCGCGTTGAAACCAGATGGCTCCGGGTTCGCCGCATACACGCCGCTTTCCGGCAGCCGCTGCAGCGGAATGAACCACTGCCGCATGCACACCAACTGCTGCACGGCGAACGGAGCGAGGGGCTTTCTCTGCTTCCTTGAGAAGTTCTTCCGCATGAATGGCGGTGCGGCCGAGTTCAACTTCTACGGTTCGGCTCTTGTCAGGGGAAAGACGCCGGGCGGGCTAAAGGTGGCGTTCGACATGTACTCCCTCTACCCGCGCACGGACAACGTTCGCATTGTCAGCCATACCGACGGCGCCGTTCCGCTGAGGCTGCGGATTCCCGCCTGGAGCGCAAAGACGGTGGTCAGGCTGAACGGCGCCGAGCTTGGCGGCGCAGTTGCGGGGTGCTACTTCGTCATCGACCGCACATGGCGGCTCGGCGACGTAGTAGATGTGAAGTTCGACATGCCGACGGTGGCCCACACTCTTGACCATCACGCCGCTTTCACGCGCGGCCCAGTGCTGCTTGCGCGCGACGTCCGCTTCGCCGACGGCGACATGATGGAGCCCCTGCGCGCCGGGGCGGTGGCGGATGGGCGCGTGATGCCGTCCTTTTCCGCTGTGCGAACTCCGTCGGATGACATGTGGATGGCTTTTTCCGCCACGCTGCCGATCGGCTCGCATTCGGAAAACCCGGAAACGAAGAACCCGACGACGGTGTTCTTCTGCGATTATGCCTCAGCCGGCAACACATGGCGACGCGACGGCACATACCGCACATGGTTTCCGATAGAGCGCATCTATCGGGATTGAATTCTGAAGGGAGAAAAAATGAACTGTTGGCACAGGTTGGTTCGTTGTTGTTCATGGTTGCTGCCCGTCGCTTGCGCTGCGGCTTTTTACGGCTGCTGCGTCTGCAGTGACGGCGGCGCGAAGGTTGACGCGGAGGGGTGCACGTGGTACTCCGACGCGGATATCGGGCGGGTCGCGCCGTCCGAGCCCGGCGACTTCTACGTGCTGCGCTACGAGGTTCCCGGCAAGGAGGACTTCAGGTGCGTCAAGCGCTGGAATTTCGTCGAGGTCAGGCAGCTCAAGGATTCCGTCACGGTCGTGAAAGACGGTGTCCTTTCCGAGGCCAGGCGCCGCGTCCCGGGGCGCAACTGGCGCAAGTGGCTGCCGCCGTTCGCGCGGAACGTACGCATAAAGTTCGTCGGCGCGGACTACTCGCTCGCCGCCGACGGGCGCGAGGACGCCCCGGACGGTTTCGTCTCGCTTTTCAACGGCAAGGACCTGACGGGCTGGCGCGGCTGCTCGCAGGAGGACAAGTTCCATTTCCCTCGCGTTCGCAGAGCCATGATACCGGAGGATCGCTGGGCGCACCAGGCGAAGGCCGACGAGCTGATGAAGGAGCATTGGCACGTGCGCGACGGCGCGCTCTTCTTCGATGGGCTTCCCGGCGGCTACAACATCGCGGCAGAGAAGGACTACGGCAACTTCGAGGCGATTGCGGACTGGCGGCTTCTTCGCGTCTACGGCGACTCAGGCTTCTACATTCGCGGACTTCCGCAGGTGCAGATATGGGATCCCCGCATGTGGAACGGGCTCGGCTCCGGCGGCATATGGAACAACTCGACGGCGCTCTTCTCCGCGTCCGAGTGCGCCGACAACCCGGTCGGCAGCTGGAACCGCTGCCGCATGCGCATGGTGGGCAACCGCATTTCGGTGTGGCTCAACGGCGTCAAGGTCGTTGACGACGTGGAATACCAGAACTGCCGCGCGCCGGGCAAGCCGATTCCGCTCATCGACCGCTTCGAGCTTCAGTGCCATGGCGACCCCGTGGAGTTCCGCAACATCTTCGTCAAGGAACTGCCGGAAGATCCCTCCGACATTCCCGATCCGTCCAAGGCGGTGCGCGGCGAGAAGGTTGATCTGCTTGCCGACGGCATGGCGGGGTGGGAAGCGACAGACCCGAATGCCCGTATGGGCTGGAGCGTGAAGGACGGCGTTCTCTCGAACGACACCGGCATCGACCCGGAGAAGACGCGACGCGGCGGAGCGGGGACGACGAGCCTGAAGACAAAAAGGGCGGACTTCTACGACTTCGACCTTTCGTGTGACGTGCTTGTGCCGTCGAAAAGCAACTCCGGCATCTACCTTCGCGGACGCTACGAGATACAGGTGCTGGATTCCTTTGGCCGCAGCAAGACCGACTGCCATTTCATGGGGGCGCTTTACGACCTCATCGAGCCGTCTGAATCCGCCGAGAAACCCGCTGGAGAATGGCAGCACATCGACATGACAATCTACAAGCGGCATCTGACAGTCGTTCTGAACGGCGTCAAGATAATCGACAACAAGCCGATACCTGGCGTGACTCCCGGCGCAATAGACGGCGACGAGTTTGTGCCGGGCCCGATTCTCCTTCAAGGCGACCATTCCAACGCATCGTTCAGGAACATGGTGCTTACGCCAATCGTGCGGTAAAGAAAATGAGAAATATATTCGGAACAACTCGTTGGGGGACAGACCCCAATGGCGGCGGGTGGTTAGCTGTTGGGACTAACAACTAACCGAATGAAAATGCCTCAACTAACCGAACGGAAATGCCTCAACTAACCGAACGGTTGCGAGTGCGGTGGAGATATGGTATAATATACGCCATGAATAACTATAAAAGGCGCATTTTAGATTCTGTGCTGGAACGGCGGTTCAAATCTGCCGGTGCGATACTGCTGGAAGGCATAAAATGGTGTGGCAAGACGACCACTTGCGAACAATTGGCCAAGAGCGCGATTTATATGGACGAACCCGAAAAGCGCGAGCATAATGTATTGATGGCGCGAATTCGTCCTTCAGAGGTGCTAGATGGTGAATATCCAAGGCTTGTTGATGAATGGCAGATTGCACCAGTTTTGTGGGATGCCATTCGCTATCGTGTCGATCATGGTGCAGGGCGAGGGCAGTTTCTGCTTACGGGGTCGGCAGTTCCTGCCGACGAAGATGAAATGAAGCACAGCGGTACGGGGCGCTTTGCTTGGGTGAAAATGCGGACTATGTCCTTGTTTGAGTCGGGCGAGTCCTCAGGAGAGGTGTCGCTTGGCGCACTTTTCGATGGCGCGGACTGTACAGGCGCGCATCCTGCCGTTTCGCAGCTTCCCGATGTAGCGGCGGCAATCTGCCGTGGCGGTTGGCCTGGCGCATGCGACCTGAAGGGCGAGGAGGCGTTCGATCCTGCGTTCGACTATCTTGACGCGGTTGTCAAGCGAGATATATCGAGGATTGACGGAGTGGCGCGGAATGAAGACCGGGCGCGATGCCTGATGCGTTCATATGCACGTCTGCAGGGTACGCAGGCCACGGCGTCTGTCATAAACGCCGACCTTGTGGCGAACGAGGCCGGTTCTTTTGACGACGATACCGTATATTCGTACTTGAACGCGCTAAAGGGCATCTTTGCGGTCGAGGACATGCCTGCTTGGTGCCCTAATCTCCGTTGCAAGACGCCGGTCAGGACTTCGGACACTCGATATTTTGCCGACCCGTCGATTGCAACCGCTTCGCTTAGGATTGGGCCGAGGGGGCTTATGGAAGACCTGAAGACATTTGGATTCATGTTCGAGACGCTGGCGGTTCGCGATCTTCGCGTTTATGCCGATGCGCACTTGGGAGATGTCCGCCACTATCATGACGCGAACGGTCTGGAGTGCGATGTCGTCGTGTCGCTTCGCGATGGGCGATACGGGCTTGTTGAAGTCAAGCTTGGCGGGGAACAACTGATTGAGCGCGGTGCCGATACGCTCAAGAAGCTTGCATCCCGCATTGACACTGCGAAAATGGCGAAGCCGTCGTTTATGATGGTCTTGACCGCCGTTGGGGAATGTGCATACTCGAGACCGGATGACGGCATTGTGGTGTGTCCGATAGGATGTCTTAGGGACTGATTGTGTGCGGCCGGGACAGGCCCCAGGGAAAAAAGGAAGATAAAATGTGTGTGGCGAGGGTCTGACCTTATCGGATCGAATTTTTGCCTGCAAGGGGGTTGGTGCGCGGAGAGGGCGTGAATTTGGTATAATACGCGTCGCTATGAGCGAATCAGACACATCGAGGCATTTCCTGCGCCAGTGGATAGAGAAGGACGTCGCCGACGGCAAGACCGGCGGCAAGGTCGTCACGCGCTTTCCGCCCGAGCCGAACGGCTACATTCACATCGGCCACGCCAAGGCCGTGTGCGTTGACTTCGGCATGGCGAAGCTATTCGGCGGCGAATGCCACCTGCGGCTTGACGACACGAACCCGACGAAGGAGTCGGACGAATACGCCGAGAACATCAAGAAGGACATCAACTGGCTCGGCTTCCAGTGGAGCGGCGAGGGCGACGGCAAGGAGCCCGGC
>Ga0310690_10004233_pt1 | contig 20590 bp, 10 predicted proteins | sample AusTroGonzalo_MG_2_FD_207661 | JGI IMG/M metagenome (GOLD analysis project Ga0310690, IMG submission 207661) | Bovine rumen microbial communities from tropical cattle in Woodstock, Queensland, Australia - Gonzalo_04 (v2) (version 2) | ecosystem: Host-associated > Mammals > Digestive system >...
GCTCACGCTTGGCGCGGTCCGGGCAGGAACCCATGAAGTCATAGTACTCGGAAACGGTGATACCTGTTGCCTCCTTGAAAGCGTTGTTCTCTGCAAGAAGGTTCTGGCCAAACTTCTGGGACAGAGTTGACAGGCGGGTGGAAACTTCCGCAAAGCGCTTCTTTCCTTCCGGGTCAAGGCCAACGCCGCCGCGCTCGAAGCTCTGGTACAGTTTCTTTGTAACCATCTGCTGTTCGCGTGTGAGGCCGTCCATATTGTCATACACGGCCTTCACGCGGGCAAAGAACGCCTCGTTCATCATGACCTCGTTCTCTGCCTCCGTAATCATGGGCATCACTTCCTCCTCTATGGCCTGCATCTCGGGAGTGGAGTCGCTTTCCGTGAGGTTGAAGAACACGCCTATAACCTTTGAAAGCAGCTCTCCGCTGCGGTCGTATGCCGCAACCGTATTCTCGAATGTAGGCTGGTCCGGGCAGTCTATGATTGCCTGGATCTCCGCCTTCTGCTGCTTTATACCCTCCTTGAATGCAGGGAGGTAGTCAGTAGTCTTTATCTGTGAGAACGGAGCGTTACCGTAAGGGGTGTCCCAGTCCTGGAAGAAAGGGTTCTGCCTGTTATTACATGAAATCATAAGCGCAAAAGCTCCAAAGACTAAAAGCAATTTTTTCATTGCAATTCTATATTATTGATTATAAGCCTTTTACCACTTTTAACCCCGGAGATATGACCGGGGTTAAAAAGCTTAATTATTTAAAATTCAACACTTTACGTTTGCGTTTAGTTTACCTTCACAGACACCGAAGGCTCGTCAACAAGGGTAAACTGGGCCGATCCGGAGTAGATGGTAAGGATACCGGTAATATCTACGGTGGAACCGGACAGGATCTTGGCATCAAGCTTTTCCTCTGCAAAACGGGCGTAGCCACTGGTGCGGACCTGAACCTCCGTGGAGCCTATCTTGAAGTAGTGCGACACATAGTTTGCCGAGGCGTTCTTGATCATGATTTCCTTGTAGGTGGTGTCCTCATCGGGGCTGAAGCTGTCAAGAGTCTTACCGGTGAGACCGGCAGACCTGGGCGTTGTTGTGGAAATGGGGCCGTACTTGGTGGCGCCGCTTCCCACTGTGGCATTATCCCACACGCCGCTCTTCAGATAGGCTATATAGCCGGACTTTGAACAGGACCATGTGTTGATGCCCCAGGTACCGTTGTCACTCAGGAATACGCGGTTTTCAGGGTTGCCGCTCTTGTGAGGCAGGTTGGGGTTGGGATAGAACAGTGCGAAGATTTCATTCCCGTACTTGAGGCCCTTGATGGTGACAAGCTTGCCCCACAGGTTACCGGTGTAACCGGCAGTGATGGAAGCCTTGATCTCGGCCTCTGAAACCTCGGCGGGAGCAATGGCTTCTCCCCTCTGTCCCTTGAAGACATGCTGGTCGATTATGGCCTGCAGGTCTATATAAGAGGTTTCGTACTCGTTGGTGGACGTCTGGTCCGCCTCCATGCCAAGCTGGGGCATGCCGTTGTAGGCGCCCAGCGTGAGGCCGTCGCAATAGACATACAGTTTCTGGCCAAGGGTGTACTCGCTGTAGAGGGAGGACTTTCCAAGCTTGAGGTCTATGCCGCCGGTTTCGTCCTGGATGTAGATCTCCTTGTAGATGTTGCCGGTGCGGTCGCTGGAAGTGACGTAACCTGCAATCCAGACGTTTCCGCTCACCTCAAGGGGCTTGTTCTTGTACATGGCCTTCAGGTCCTTGATGGTCTTGAAAGAGCCTATTGCGGGCGCTCCTGAAGGAAGGTCGGTATCGGAATAGAGGTGAATCTCCGCAGAAGGAGCGGGGTCACCAAAAACGGGCTGCCATTCTTCAATCAGACTCCGGCAGGAAACGAGGGCGGCTGCAGCCGCAAGAATAACGATAATCTTTTTCATGGCTCTTAGAATCTGAAGTAAACGTTAAGCATGTAGTTGGTACCCGCGTTGTAGAAGTACTTGGGGTCAAAACGGTAGTAGCGTTCCTTGTTCACGGTGTTGTCCACGATGCGGGTCTGCTCGTAACCGCCGGTCTTCACGTTGCGGTTGTTAAGGAGGTTCTTGGCGTTGAGGGAGAATCCAAGCTGATACTTGCGCTGGATAAACCAGCTCTTGCCGATGGAAAGGTTCACAAGAGCCGCGGCGTTGAACTTCTCCTGGGTGGTCATGTATTCAATCTCCACGTTTGTGATGTTGTTGTCCGGGCCGGCCACTGCGTAGTCCGTGCGGTACAGGGGGTTCATGTCCAGGTAGGCCCTGTCAAAGAACTCGATGTCCGCGTCGATGAACCAGTAATTGTAGTTGTAGTTCAGACCCAGGGAAATTGCAGTCTGCGGCGTGGAAGGAATGTAGTGCTTCTGGGTTACCACGGTGCCGTCTGCGGCGGTGTACCTTGTCTGCTTCCAGTAAGGGACAACCACGTTAGACATCACGACCTCTGCGCTGTTGTCCACGGTCTGGGTCATGGTGGGAGTGGATGTGTAGATGTACTCGCCCAGCGCCAGGACACCCTGGACCGACAGGTTGGGGATCAGGTAGGTAGGCATCTTGAAGCCCAGCTCGATACCCATGTTCCTCTGGTCGATGCCGGTGATTGCAAAGTTGGAGAAGGCGTTCTGAAGGTCGTCATATGCGCTCATGACCTTGCACTGGTCCTTGATGGTGGTGAAGTATGCGGTTGCCCTCATGTTGATTCCGTTGCCGCTGTACTGCCAGTTCACGTCGGTGGTGAAGGTCTTCACGGTCTTGAGTCCGTCCATGATGGAGTTGCGGGTACGGGGGCTCAGGAACACCTGGTTGAACTTGGGAGCATCGGCAAAGTAGCCGATATTTCCATACACGCGGGAGCGGCCGTCAAGCACGTAGTTGACACCAAGCTTTCCGGCATAGGTGATAAAACTGGACACCTTGGATTTGCCGTAGGAGGTGGTGACGGTGGTTCCGTCGGACTCATAAGTGGGCTCGATGGTTGCGCCGGTTGCGGGATCCACAAGCTTGGAGCCGTCTTCGGCCAGGCCGGGGAAGAGGCCCTTGCGCATGAGACCTTCCCTCCAGAAGGACTCGGTGCCAAGGCGTCCGCCAAGGTTCACCTCCAGCATGCCAAGCGTATATTTGGTGTTAACCCAGCCGCCGAAGTTGCGCACCTGTGCGTAATAGTCGTATCCGTACTTGTCCCCCACTCCCAGCTTACGGGCGGTGCCGTTGGCAAAGTAGTAGTCAAGGTCGTTCTGGAGCATGTGCGGGGTAGCGGCGAAGTCCCTTTCAGCAAAGTTGTCGATGTCCATGAAATACTCGCCGCCCAGAAGATCGGCCACTATCTTGTAGTATTCGGTCTTGTTGATGCGGGCGTTGAGGCCGCCGGTGAGCACCACATGGTCTTTGGGACGATACTTGAACGTACCCGCAAGGTTGAGGTCCTTCTGGTCAACATGGCGCTCTTCCTGGATGTATTTGGCACGTCCGTTCTGGGCGTAGTTAACGTTGTACAGGCGGTCCCAGTCGATATGGGTGAGGTTGGGATAGCTCCTGGAGTTGGTCCAGACCTCGTTGGCCCAGCCCCACTTCATCTCGTTGTGGCGGTTCATGTCCGGGTTGTCGTCCATGAAGTAGCTGGGGAGGTTGCGGTAGTAGTCCGGGCGGGGATCCTGGGCATCGTACCAGTCAAGGGCGGTGTAGCCGTTCTTGCCGAAGCGGTACAGCACGGTGGCCGTTGCCTCAAGCTTGTCCGACAGTTCTCCGTTCCACTTGACGATGGCAATAGGCTCGTTGGTCTTGCGCACGCGGGCGTTGCGGACCTTGCCGTTCTGGTAGCCCCAGTTGGAGTTGTACATGTTGTCCTTCATGAGGTCGTACACTTCCTGGGTGGATGCGTTCTGGGCACCGCGCTCGCCGGGGGTGGCAAAGAACACAAAGCTGAGGGTGTTCTTGTCGTTCAGGGCCTTGTCGGCTGCAAAGTAATATGCCAGGGAACGATAGTAGACACCGTCTATCCAGTCGTTGCCGCCAAGGCGGGCGCTGGCGTTCACTGCAATGGCCCAGCCGTTGTCCATCATGCCGGTGGCGTATGAACCCATCACACGCATGCGGTAGAGGGCGCTGTTGGTGAGCACGCTGCCGCGAAGGCCCTTGCGCACGTTGGACGCGTTGCCGAACACGTTGGTGAGGCCGTTGTAGCCGCCGAAGCCGTAGTCGCTGACCTCTGCGCCGTTAACGGTCTCCTTGCTGCGCATGGCCTCGTTGAGGCCGCTCCACAGGGAGAAGGGACCGTAACCGGTGATGGCGTCATTCAGCTTTATGCCGGCAAGATACACGTCCTGGCTCTCCGACGCGTAACCGCGGGCGCGGAAACGCACGGAAGAGAAGTTGTATCCGGCGATGTTGTTGAACACGTCGTTGCTGCCGAACAGGATGGTGGGGTTGTCGTTGTAACCGCTGTCGTCCATGTCAAAGGCGGCAAAGGAATCATCGTCCAGTTCCGAAACCTTCCTGGAGGCGGTCATACCCAGGTTGAACATGTTCTTGATGTTGCCGTCAACCACGGCAAACTGCACCTGCGTTTCCAGAAAATCCGGGGCGGTGATGAGGAGGGTGTACATGCCGTCCGACAGCCCCCCGATGATGAAGGAGCCGTCCTGGGCGGTCTGGCCGTCCGCAATCCTTTCCGCTCCCTGCAGGAGCACCAGCTGGGCATTCTCCACGGGCTCACGGCCGTCGCGGTTGATAACCACGCCCTTCACGCCGCCCGACTGGGCAAACATGGTCACGGCCGCCAGCATGGCAATAAATGCCGATATTAGTCTTTTGATCATATAATGGTTAGTTTTATTCCGCACTGATTGTCATTCTGAGCGAAGCGAAGACTCTACTTTTTAATCACAATATAGGTGGGATAGTGATCCGAATACCCTCCCACAAACGCTCCGTTGGAGAACGTACGGAAAGGCGTGCCCTTGTACTGGCCGCTCTGGTTGGTCATGAACGGCTTGTTGAAGATACGGCCGTAATACTTGTGCTTCACGATGGGCTGGATCTGGTAAGTGCCCTTCTTTGCGTGTGCAAGGTCGTAGTTGACGAGTATGCAGTCGTAGATGTTGGCCTCTCCCCTGTAATAGAGGGAGCTGTAGCCATCGTCAAGCATCTGCCAGAACGGAGAGAAATAATCCGTGGCCTTCACATCCTTGATGTTCTTGCGGCCCCTCAGGTACTTTGCCATGGAGTCGTCGAAGGGGTTGTCGTTCATATCTCCCATCACGACGCACTTGATGCCGGGATACTTCTGCATCATCTTCATGGAATGGTTGTAGATGATTTCGCCTCCGCGGGCACGGTTGTCAGCGCCCTTGCCGCCCAGACGTGAAGGCAGGTGGCACACGTAGAAAGCGAAGTGCTCTCCGTCGATGATGCCGTGTACCATCAGGATATCACGGGTGCGGAAGTTGTCCATCTCCTCCTTGGTCATGTCGAACTTGATCTTGCTTCCGGCAAAGGTGAAAGGAATGGATTCACTTTCCACCAGCGTCATCTTGCGGGGATCGTAGAACAGGGCAACGTCAACACCGCGGCGGTCCGGACCGTCATAGTGGACGATCTGGTAGTTGGCCTCGGCAATGGCGGGTTCCGATACCAGGTCCTCGAGGACGTGGCGGTTCTCAATCTCGGAAACGCCCAGCACAGTGTGCCAAACGCCGTTGTCCTTCTTCATTTCCGCAATGACGCGGGCCATGTTCTGGAGTTTCTTCCGGTATTTGGCCTCTGTCCATTCGTTGGCGCCGTCCGGCAGGTATTCGTAGTCGTTCTTGCCGTCGTCGTGGTAGGTGTCAAAGAGGTTCTCCAGGTTGTAGAACCCGATGACATGGCTGCGGTGCTTCCCGCCCTGAGCGGGCACTGCCGCCAGAACCATCAGAAAGGCCGCCAGAAGAATAATGTGCTTTTTCATACAGTTGGTTAGCTAGTTTCAGTTTATTTCCAGAAATACGCCGGGGCCTCCGCCTCCAGCCTGTCTGCCGCCTCTTTGCCGATCTTAAGGGCAAGGTTGGGGAAGAAGTCAATGCCCGTCTGTTCTTCAAGCTCGTCGATGGTGCAGATGTACTCCTTGCTACTGCCACCGGATATGCTTGTATCGTGAGGGAGGATGAACCCGGCCATCATATAGCCGTTGGTGGCATATGTGGACGATCCCTTGTAGAGGAGAGCCTTGAAATAGTGCGTGGGAATCTTCACGGCAAAGCCTGTGCTATTGCCGCTGTAGCGTGACGATCCGTCAAACAATGCGCCTGTTACTACGTAGAGTGTGTCCGCCTTGGCGGCATAATCCCTTACGTAACCTTCCAGGCCTGCCCAGATTTTGGAGTTGAAGTCATAGTCCTGGGGGGTCATATTGGTAGGGACGAAGGTGGACGCATTAGCCGCCGTGGTTGTGAGGCGGTCTGCCGATGGAATCTGGTGTCCCCTTGTCCATCCGCCGCCGTAGGAGCCGCCCGTGATATCAGGCTGGATGCTGGTGGGCAGAAGCGCATCGTACCCCCACATATTGGAGCGGCTGCCGCTGCCCTTGAGGGAGTTGTTCAACGGATATGCCACCCAGAGGGACTCGTGATCGTCATAGTCCCAGTAGCAGGACCAGTTGCGGACGCCGCTTACGCTCCTGTTCTTGTACTTGCCGCCTTCGAAGTCGTGGATGAGCAGTTCCCTGCCGTCTCCGGCAACCATGGCGGGGAGCTCAAGCCAGTCTAGGCTGGAAGGGGCCACGTCGTAGCCGTAGCTGCCGGTCTGGCCCTGGCTGCTGCCGCCGGCGCCCTGCTGCTGCACGGTAACATCGGCAGTGGATCCGCTTTCCGTCTGGAGGCAAAGCCTGACGCTGCGGGAATCCTCGGCAGTGTTGGCCTGGACCTTGAGGCGGACGTCGCTGCGCTTTCCTGTGCCGGTTTCCGGGGCGATGGTTGCCCAGCCGCCTTCAGCATCGGCAAATTCCAGGGTTATGAGCCAGTCGCCTTTTGCCGTCACGTCCACCCACACGCTGCTTTCCTCTGCGGAGAGGTAAGTGCTGCGGGGTACGATTGACGTTTCCGACTCTTCCGTTTTACCTTTGTCCTTATCGGTTCCGTAAAGCAGATCCGCGTACTTTTCGCAAGAAACGGCAGCGGCCGATGCAATCAGCACCGCCGCCGCCATTATGCTGTGTCTGAGGCTAATCATTAATTAGTGGTGTAATGAACCTTCAGTTCGATTATACGAACCTGGTTGCTCTCTGCAGTGAGAACCACTTCTGAAGCAGAACCGTTCCACCAGCCCTGCTTGTCATTGTATGTATAACCTTCAATTGCCTTGAAGCAACCGGGGCCATACTTTTCAGCACCGGAAACAGTGCATGCCAGCTCAATTTGGGTAATGGTGGCGTTGTTTGCCTTGATTGTCAGAGTCTGGCCCTTGTAAACACGGAGCTCAGTCACGCTGCCGGTATAGGAGCTGGAGTTGACAAATGAAATGTAGTCGTCCATCTGGACTGTTGCGCCACCTGCAGCAGCTGCAGCAAGCTGATCCTTATTGAACAAGGCTTCTCCTGTTCCGGCTGCTCCAACCTTACCCTGAGTGATGTTCACGACAATCGTCTTATTGGTCACGTCTGCTTCTGTGGTAAGGCCAACGGAATAGCTGACTTCTTCTGTTTCGCTGGTGTTTGCAGGGAAGGTAACGGTAATTGTGCCGGCACCTTCACCGCTGGTAGGATTGCAGGTTACTCCGTTGGATACCCTGGAGACGGTCCATGCAACATTGCCCTTGACCTTGATTTCTGCGCTGGTTGCACTTGCAGCAACTTTGATATTGTTGTTCTCTACACCGAACACGGGACCCTGCTCAATGCTGGTCTGGCCGTTGAGGCTGTAGAGGTATCCTCCCTGGGTGATTTCAGGGGTGTTGCCCTTGAAGTTGACAATCTTGCCCACTGCAACGAGCTCGTCGCCCACTGCTACGATGGCATCGCCCTCTACCCATTTCTGGTTGTTGAAATAGAGGATGCGGTAGGCTGTGAACACTGCGGTGTAGCCATCGTCAACAAGAACGAAGGTACCGTTGCCGTACTGGGCACCGAACTGCTCCGTAATCTTGGAGACCTTGCCCTTTACATAGAGATCCTGCTCGGTTGCGGTTTCGCCCACTTCCTTGGCCTTTGCAATTGCAGCTGCCACGTTGAAGGGGTTGGCCTGGGAACCGTCACCTGCGGGGGTGGCAAATGTTTCCTCTGCCGGAGGATTGGTGCTGCCATCGCCCTTTTCACCGTTGAGGGAATAGAGGTATGCGGAGCCCTGGTCTGTCTCAGGGGTGTTGCCCTTGAAGTTGACCACCTTGCCAACTACTACGATTTCATCGCCTTCGCTCACAGTCTTGTTGCCCTCTACCCACTTCTGGTTGCCGAAGTAGAGGATGCGGTATGCTACGAACACAGCGTCGAAGCCTTCGTCCACAAGGTCAAAGGTGCCGTTGCCATACTGGGCGCCGAACTGCTCCTTGACGGCCTTTACCTTACCCTTGATGTAATAGGTCTCTGCGGAAGCGGTCTGGCCAACGGACTGTGCCTTGGCGATTGCTGCCGCCACGTTGAACGGATCTGCCTCTGTGCCGGTACCCTTGGCTTCTCCGGAAGCGCCGGTGCCCTGGCCGCCTTCGTCGCCGCCCTTGTCAACGCCGTTGAGGCTGAACAGGAATGCATTGCCCTGCTGGGTCTCGGGAGTGTTGCCCTTGAAGTTGACCACGTTGCCGAAGATGACCACATCGTCCTTGAGCTTGATCTGGGTGTCACCCTCTGCCCACTTCTTGTTGCCAAGATAGAGGATACGGTAGCAGGTGAACTTGACGTCGCCAACCTCACCGTCGTCGGTGATGTCGAAGTTGGCGTTGCCGTACTGGGCTGCGTACTCTTCCTTGATGGAGGCGATCTTACCCTTTACGTACACCTTGATGGGGCTGTTGACATCGGCACCCAGGGTTTCCAGGTACTCGATAACGCCGGCAACGGTGTAGGGATCTTCCTTGGTACCGGAACCCTTCTTGACTTCACCCAGAGCACCTGCCTGCTTTACCAGGATGGTGGCCTTGACAAAGTTGGCGTTGAAGGTAATGGAGGCTTCGCGGTCGTTGCCCTTGTTCTCATCGGCCGTAATGGTGATGGGCTGGGCCTGGGCGGAAGCGGAGCCGCTGTTGGCGCTCAATGCCAGCCAGTCCGGAAGTTCAGTGGTGATCTTCCAGTCGCGGGTGGCAACGAGATTTACTGTAGCAGAACCGCCTTCCTTGGGAATGGCGATTTCCGTAAGATCCAGGGAAACCTTGGCTTCTCCAAGTTCCTCAAGGTCATCAATGAGATCACAGGCCACAAACGCGGTTGCTCCGGCAATGAGGGCCATGAATAAATTTCTGAGTTTCATGTTATGTTGTGTTTGGTTAATTCTAATTCACAAATATAACAATCTTTTCCGGTAATGCAATTTTTTACATAGTAAAAACGGCCCCCGGACAGAGCTATATTTCACCGCTCCCCTTTCTGATACACGCTCACCCACACTTTGGGGCGCCGGAGGGCGTTTTTGGCTGTGAGGCGGGGTAAAAAAGTGGCCTCACCAACGTTTTGGCACGTGTGAGGCCATTTTTGGCAGTGAGCGTGTATCACGCCCGAAGCGCTCGAGAGCCAAAAAAACGGCCCCCGGAAATCCGGGAGCCGCGTAAGAGAGATTTCTGTGAGCTTCTACAAAGTAGCGGTTGTGGTTACTTTGGATAAATCCTTGTTACCCCAAGTCGTGATAGTGATTTCAGTATTAGGGATAGCAGGAAGGTCAGCTCTGGGAACACTGTACTCAATGGCAGCGCCGCTTTCATTCACTACGCCCTTGCAGACAATGTTTGCAAGCGTGTAAGGAGCGGGAAGGCTATCTCCACCATTTCCGGCATTTGCAATGATTGCAGGAGCATCTGCAGAGCCGCCATAAGGGAGGAAGAAGCCAATGAAATCGTAAGGGCCATTACTGTTCAAAGTGACACCGTTGGTAGCATCTCCATCCAGATCGAAAGCCAGATAGATGTAACCATTACCTCCCCAGATATCTGAATAACGTCCAGAGGTGCCTCTCAACGAGTAGAAATACAGGTTGGTCTCATCTGATGCATACTTGAAAGTGTGGCAACCGTTGACCACAGCAGTAACATTATCCCAATCGGACATGTCGCCGTCGATGGTGATGCTGACAGGGGTCGGTTCCGGTGCTGCAGCAGCGATGGAGACGCAACGTACAGGTGTTGCTTCCTGCTTGAAGTAGTTGTTATAATAGTAACCACTCTTATCCTGACGGACAATCTTCAGGGAAGCACGAGGCGTAGAATGAGCCTTGTTACTTGTGATGATGGCGCGGGAGCCAGCGTATGCAATGGAAGTACTGCCGTTAAGCCATCCGGAGATAGGGAAGACGTAGTCTCCATAAGCATAGTAATTAGAATCCCAGGTATATGACCAGCCGTCATTGTTCTTGGCGAACATTGCCAGAGCTTCATTATAAGCGGGAAGCTGATAGCCTGCAGGGCAAGGATCATACTCGGCCTTTTCACCCTCGGCATTTGCCCAAAGGTAAGGCAGATCTGCCTCACACCAGTTACCGGCAGAATCGCTTTCTCCAACCTTGATGAAGACGGCAGGATTCTGGATCGCAAAGGACAGCGGCTTAGGACCGTCAACCACGGTTAAAGCCGTACCGGCAGATGCCATTGCGGCGGGCATCATGGGAGCGGTACGACCCCACTGATAGTACAGGCCGTAAGTCTTCATCGTGGCATCCGTTGTCGTAGCCTTGACCATAGCGCCGAGGTTACGGTCCATAACAGGCTTGTCATAGAATGCAGGTGCGTTGAAGTCTTCAATTGCAGTGGAAGGAATCCAGATATGCCAGTTCCAGAAAATATTGCCCTCTGCATTCTTGGCGGCAATGAGAGCGTTACCATGCTTGAGCGTTTCGGGAGTCTTGAAGTAAATGTTGTCGTTGTCAAAATCAACGGCAGCAATGATGCTGTTGGCTTCAACTGCATCTTCACCGTTTTCGGTTTCCCAAACAAGCTGGACATCAAATACGTTTCCGGCCTTTTCAGCGGTGCTACCCTTGAGGGCGGGGAACTTGTAAGTTCCTGCTGCAGAAAGGATATAGCAGTTGGCTGCCTTAGCGCCGCCGTTGGAAAGATCGACTGCTCCGGCTGCCCAATCGGCAGGAGTGTGGTCACTGGTTGAAGGGGCAACATAATCCTCAAGTTTAGAGGTGATGTCGCCAAGAGCCAGAATCTGGCCATGCTTAACCTCTACAGCGGTAGTGGTTGTTGCAAGCTTGACCAGGGCGTCATTCTTGTAGAACTTAAAGGTGAAGCCACCGGAGAAGGTAGTTCCAACAGGGAGGCATACAAGGGTGTTGCCGGATGCATTAAGAGTTCCCTCGACGGACATCACAGCAACGGGTGTTGCACCGTTACCACTCTTGAGATACTCCACATGGGGACCGTCAGATTCTGCCCATACGCGTGCCTGGTAAGGGGTGTAACCCACGCCCTCACCATTATTGCCTACGAACACATACTTGTCAAAGTCGCCTGTCACACTGAAGGATATGATACCACAAAGATTGTAGAACACAAAAGTGTCATCAACGTTTGCGGCAGCCATCAGAGGGGCATTGGTGGAGCTGAAACGGGCCTCATAGTAGAAGTCGTCACTTCCCGCAAGGGATGCAGGATACTGGGCATATAAAGTGCTTGTATAACCTTTATCCGAACGGTCATAAGGTGTTACTCCTTCTACAGTAATAGTTGCCTTCTTACCGTCTGCGCTGATGTCAGCGGCTGTAAGAGTTACGGTAACCTTGTTGGAAGAGCCCGCTCCATGAACCAAAATCTGGTCACCAACCTCCCAAGTGGTCTTACCAGCGTCGGTAATGGCCACCTTGGTGTCGGGCTGGGCGAAGGTGCAGGTGAAGGTGCGGACCACCTTGGAGGCGGGCTGCTCTTCAAAGTTAGTCTCCTTGGCGCAGGAAACCATGAGTGCTGTTGCTGCTAAAGCAAGAACAGAAATCTTAATCAAATTCTTCATATTCACAGTCTCCTATAAATTACCAGGTGAAACCAGTGATAGGATCATAGTCAGGGACTTCGGAACCGTTGTCTGCAGGAACTTCGATTTCTTCCGTGGAAGCCTGGATGCCGAAGAGGATGGCCCTCTTGCCAGCGTTGGTACCTTCGTAGGTCTCAACGGTAACAGGGGTGTCTGCAGCAAGGGCTCCGACAAGGTTGAATCCGAATTTGTCGGCCTCGGTGACGGTAAGAGTATAAGGGCTGTTACCTGTTGCGCCAGCGTTAGCTGCCAGATCAACGGGAAGCGCAGAGCCGCCTAACGTAATCTTAAGAGATGCAGGAGTGTCTTTCCAAGCCACACCGTAGAAGGTAACGGACTTGGTTCCGGCAGGAAGAGTGATGGTTGCTTTACCAAAATCACTGCTCTTACCTAACTTGAGAAGCTTGACATTCTCGGTGCCGTTTACTGTGGCGATATTGTCGGTATAGGCATTGGCCACGACCTCGATTGCCACATTGGTGCCATATTCTCCAAGAGGTGCCGGAGGATTAGCGGAACCGTTGGCTGCGCCGATGGTAGGATAATCAAAGATTACGAACGTGGCGGCACCGTCGGTTTCACGGCCCCAGGACTTACCGTCAAGGATTTCGATAGGAGAGGTAAGGTTGTCAACCAGATCCACAACGGTTTCACCCTTCATAAGAGCGATCTTGAAACCCTTGGTGGGGTCTCCGCTGAGGCCGAACTTAGGACCGTTTGCAGCATCGGTCTGCTTGCAGGTGAACACTGCGTAGCCCTTTGCAGGAACCTTGGCGAGGGCGGCAGGGATAACAAACGTATCCTTTTCACCTTCTTCACCGTCGTTCTTGAGGATAATCCAACCGGTCATATCCACCTCTGCATCGGTGGAGTTGTAGATTTCGATCTTCTTGTTCTGGCAATCGAACTCGTTCAGGAACAGTGCCGGAGGAGTCTCTACCGGAGTGCCGGATTCAACGCCTACCAGGTAGCCGTTCTTCATCTGAGGATTGCTGTTGTAGGAGGTCTTGGGACCGACAACGGTGACGATGTCGCCTTCCTTGACACCCAGGGTGGTAAGGATGTTCTGGCCGCTCTTTCCGGAAATCATGGGAACGATACCATAGACATATACCTTGCCGGTTTCGTCAACAACGTCGAAGTTGCCGTACTTGCTGTACTTGGTGGGATCGCTGTTGTCCTTGACGATGTTCTGGATGGTACCTTTGATTACGTAGAGGGCGTCGCCGTCTGCAAGGGCGTTGAACTCTGCAGCGGTTGCAGCCGTTACGGGCTTGTGGTCCTCATAATAGACGTTCTTCATCTGAGGATTGCCGTTATAGGAGGCCTTGGGACCGACAACGGTCATGACATCGCCTTCCTTGACACCCTTGTTGGTGAGAACATCCTGCTTGGTTGCGCCGCCGGCCTCGGGAAGGAGACCATAGACGTACACTGTTCCGGTTTCATCGGTGAGATAGAAGTTGCCGTAGGCATTGTACTTGGTGGGATCGCTGTTGTCCATCACGATACCGGAGACAACACCACGGATCCTGTAAGGAGTACTGCCGTCTTCCTTGGCAAGAACCTCGGCGATGGTAGCATCCACGATAGGAGAATAAGCCTCCTGCTTGAGGGTGAGGGTGAGGTCTGCGACACCTGCACTCTTGACGGTGAAGGTAGCGGTACGCTCTTCCTCGACGGTGTTGGCATCGAAAGCAATCTCAATATCGCCACTCTCCCTGCCGGACTTGGTGTAGCTGGTGATCCAGGTGGCTTCGGTGGCCACGGTCCAGTCCTCGGTAAGGTTGTTGGCCAGGATGCTGAACTTGGCGGAAGTTGCCGCCGCGGCTACCGTAAGCTCAGGCTTTGCGCAAGTGAGGGAAGGAGTTGTACCAGCCTCGATGGAAACTACATAAGCTTCGTTCTGGACAGTCTCGGGGGTGTTGCCCTTATAATTGGTGCACTTACCGAAGATGACAACCTTGTCGCCCACGTTGATGTTGGGATCTTCCGGATTGTCGTACTTCTTGTTGCCGATATACAGGGCACGATAGACCTCGAACATCTTGTCGGAGGTCTTGCCGTCATCGGTGATGTAGAAGGTGGCGTTGCCGTACTGGGTGCCGAACTGCTCGTCAATCTGGGCGATGATACCGGTGATGTAAACTTCGTCGGACTTGGCGTCAGCGTCAAGAGTTGCAGCAAACTCGTAGGCCTTGGATGCGGGATAAGGATGCTCCTTGGTACCGTACTCGATACCGCCGGCAGCCTGCTTGACGGTGATGATTGCCTTGTTGCCCAGGCTCTTGACCTCGACAGATGCCTGACGGGCGTTTTCAGAGTCGTTCTTGGCAACGGTAACGGTGATCCTGGCAGCGTTTACGCCGGACTTGGGATCTACGGTGATCCAGTCGGCGCTGGTCTCCACGGACCATGCCACGGTGGTGTTCACCTCAACAGTCTGGGAACCACCGTCCTTGCCCACATTGATGATGGAGGGATTCGCGGTAAAGGCGTCTTCTCCACCGAACACGGGATCCTCCTCTACGCAGGCTGTGAATGCCAGCATCGCACCTGCGAACAGGGTAAGAATGTGCTTGATTTTCATATTGGTATGTATTAGTTAAATAAATACTTGAGACCCAGCTGGATGTACCAGGTGTTGGTGTAGGAGTGGGACTTCATCCAAGTCTTGGGAACGGTCTGCTCCTCGCTCAGCTTGAAGTTTGTGGCGTAGTAAGGCTGGCCGTTTTCGGTCATACCCTTGTAGGTAAGGATCTGTCCGGAGTTGACGCTCTCGTCGAAGGAATAGCTCAGACCCCACTTGTCGTTGAGGACGTTGGCGAAGTTCATGATGTCTGCGCTGAGCTGGAAGGTGTTGAAGGTGCTTCCAATCTTGATGCGGATATCCTGGGAGAGCTTGAGGTCAAAGCGATGACGCATGGGAGCGTAGACGCTGTAGGCCTGAGCATACCCGCCGCGGTGAGCGCTGAGGTATTTGTCCTGGTCGATGAAGGCATTGAAGAGGTCAATGTCGTTCTGGGTTGCGAAGAGAACATCGTCCGTGGTGCCGGCGCCGACAACTGCCATATGATCCTTGGTAGGGATGTAGATAAGGTCGGTTGCGTTACCGTCACCGTTCATATCGTTGCTGTAGGTGTAGTAGTTACCCTGGTACATGGTGCCTTCGTACAGCATGCTGATGGTGGTGCGGCTGGGAAGACGATAGGTAACTGAAGCAAGGAGACGGTCCGGGCGCATGTACTCGGAGTTCTGCAGCACAGGGAAGTTGGGGCCGTCCACGGTAGGAAGGCCGGTGTACACGGAACCAGCGTTGGAGCCGGGCATGCCGGTGAGCTCCTTCTGCACGGTGTGGGTGTAGGAGAACATCATCTTCAGGTTCTTGACGGGCTCAAGGTTGGTGGAAATGTTGAAGTTCCAGCCGTAACCCTTGTTGGTGTTGGTGAGCACGTAAGCCTGATAGTTGGTGTAGTACATATCGGCCTTTGCAGGATAGAGGTGACGCCTGTCAGGACCGGTGAAACGGGACCAGCCGTCATTCTCCTTCACGTTCCAGTTCTGGATGAGGGTGCCGTTGATGGTCTTGTTGAAGATGAACTCGGTGGTCATTGACCAGGGGAAGGAAACGGGCAGCTGGAGATCCAGGGCCAGGGATGTCTTCCATACCTGAGGCATCTTGAAGTTGTGGTCCACACCGTTGACGGGTGACTGTGCAGCACCGTCTTCAGGAGAAATGGTGGTAGGATTGTTCTTGGGATCCAGGCTGTTCAGCTTGGCAAGGATGTCAGCCGTGCTGGTGATGAGCTTGCCGCCGTTGTTCTCTGCGGCGAATTCCTTGAGGAACGGGTTGGACTGCTTGATGCTCTTGTCGTCGTTGTAAATGGTGGCCAGTACGGAAGTGTGCTGGTACATGGCGGCGTTGGTGGGCATGTTGGTCAGGTAAACCAGAGGCAGACGGCCTGCGAACAGACCGGTACCGCCGCGGACCTTCATGGTCTTGTCGCCGAATACGTCATAGACGAAGCCAACACGGGGAGAAATCTGGATGTTGGTCTTGGGCCAGAGACCGGTGTCGATCTTCTTGCCGCCGAAGTCCAGGTCAAGGATAGCCTGGTTGGTCATCAGGTCATCGTTATTATAGAGGATGGTATCGAAACGGACACCAGCGGTGACCTTGAGCTTTTCGTCAACGTTCCATTCGTCCTGGCCATAGACGCCGACCTGGGAGAAGCGGATACGTGCGGAAGGAGTTTCCTCTCCGTCATAACCGTAGGTAAGGGCGACGATTTCAGGAGCCTTGCCGTTCACGAAGTCGTCAACGCTCTTGAAGCGGTAGTAACCAGTACCTTCACGCATGTAGGCGTTGTCTGCGAACTGATATTCGTAGCTGAGGCCTGCGGTGAACTTGTGGTTGCCCATGAAGTAGGTGACATCGTCCTTGAGGTTGAGGACACGGTTGTGAACACCGTTGTACCAGGTGAAGAGCTCGTAACCTGCGGAGATGTAAGGTACCAGAGGGTTGGTTCCCTTTTCGTCCGTGTAGGGCTCCATGATGTCGATGAAGGGGAACTTGTCGGAGTCTGATCCGCGGACATCCTCGATGTTGGAGTAGGTGATGAGCAGCTGGTTGGACATGTTGTCGCTGAGGCGGCTGTTCAGGTCGAAGGAGTATGAACGGACGTTGTTCTCCTGTGAGTACATGGAGTTGACGAAGGCCATTGAGTATTCAGACATACGGTTGAGACCGTTGTGACGGAAACCGGACTGGCCAAGATAAGCGTCCTGATAGTCCATGGAGTTGCCGTTGGTGCCCCTCCACACCTTGTTGGTGGTGTAGTTGAAGCGGAGGGCAAGGTGATGGTCCTTGTTGATGTTCCAGTCCAGACGGCCCAGGAGCTTGAGGTTGTTTTCGTCCTTGGTGTAGTTGGTGTAACCGCCGGTGTCGTATCCGTAGGTGTCCATGAGGTACTTGGAAACACGGTCAAGGTCTGCCGTAGTGGTACGGGAGATGCTGTTCTGCTTGTCCATCTTTCCATCCTCGGAGGCACGCCATGCGCTGATTTCACGAGGGTCTCCGGTGTACTCGAAGCTACCGAAGAAGAAGAGCCTGTTCTTTATGATGGGGCCGCCCACGGTTGCGCCGTAAACGGTGCTGTTGTTTGCAGTACCCACGACATCCTGGCCGCCGTCGATGTGCTGGCCGCGGAGCTTCACGTTCTGGTGGTACACATAGCCGGTGCCCTTGAAGGTGTTGGTACCAGACTTGGTGATGGCGTTCACGCCGCCGCCGATGAAGTTGGACTGGCGAACGTCATAAGGTGAAACCACAACCTGGACCTCTTCGATGGCATCCATGGAGATAGGCATGCCGCCGCCGGGAAGGGCGTCGCTGAGGCCGAAGTTGTTGTTGAAGTTTGCACCGTCAACTGTAAAGTTGGTGCTGCGGCCGTCGCCGCCGCCGAAGCTCATGCCGTTACCGCCGTAAGGTGAAAGCTTGGCGATGTCGGTGATGGAACGGCTGGCTGTGGGCAGGCTCAGAATATCGCTGTTGCTGATATTCGTTGCAGCGCCGATCTTTTCCTGAGCCGCGAACTTGGAGTTGGGGCTTGCCACAACCACAACGGCATCAAGGAATTCTGCAGATTCCTGGAGCCAGACGTTCAGGTTGTAAGGCTGGCCCAGCTGGAGGGTGATGTCAGTGTAGTTGACACTCTGGTAACCCAGGTTGGAGAACTCCACTGAGTAGGGACCGCCGGTACGCATACCCTGGATGGTATAACGGCCGTCGATGTTGGTCACGGCTCCGTAAACGGTACCTGAGGGTTCGTGCTGGGCGAGGATGGCGGCGCCGATGATGGGTTCGCCATTCTGGTCAACAACGCGGCCCTGAAGGGTGGAAGTAGTGACCTGCGCAAAGCAGACTACGCCCGCAAACATCGTAGTGAATGCGAGCAAAAGGCTTTTAAAAGCGTTTTTCATAAGGTTTTGAAGAAATAAATATTGATACGATAGTATTTTCTACACAAAAACCGCCACGAAGTTACAACTTTTATTGCAAATAAAAAACGGAACCGTAAAGATTCCGTAAAAAAGTTTTCAACACAGATTGAAGGCTTTCCGCACAGCGGGCACGCTGTCAAGGAGTTCCCATCCGAAGAACTGGACAATCTTGTCTTTCCCCTGCACTTTCACAGCCTTCCGGAAAGGCCTCCTGCCCATGTGGCCGTAGGCGGCCGTAGGGGCATAGATGGGGTTCTTGAGCCCGAATTTCCGGATGATCGCGGCCGGAGTCAGGGGGAACAGCGTCTTCACCTTTTCTGCAATCTCGGCGTCCGTGAGGCCGTTTTTCGCCGTACCGTAAGTGTCCACGAAAACGCTCACTGGCTTTGCCACGCCGATTGCATAGGCCAGCTGCACCAGGCACTGGTCCGCAACTCCAGCGGCAACAAGGTTCTTGGCGATGTACCTGGCGGCGTACGCGGCGCTGCGGTCCACCTTGGAAGGGTCCTTCCCTGAGAATGCTCCGCCACCGTGCGCGCCCTTTCCTCCGTAAGTGTCCACAATAATCTTGCGGCCCGTGAGACCGGTGTCCCCGTGCGGCCCGCCAATCACGAATTTTCCGGTGGGATTCACGTGAAGGATATAGTCGTGGATAAGGGCCGATGTTGCCTCCGGCAGCACAGCTTTCAGCCTGGGAATCAGGATGTTCTGGACATCGTCCCGAATCTTTTCCTGCATGGCCTGGTCCACCTTTTTCTGGCCGAACTGCGCCACGGCTTTGTCATACGACATCCGCCCAAGGGACTTGGGGACGAACTCGTCGTGCTGGGTGCTCAGGACGATGGTGTGGACCTTCACCGGCTGGTGGGTCTCGCCGTCGTATTCCACGGTGAACTGGCTCTTGGCATCCGGCCTGAGGTAAGGCATAAGACCAATCTCGTGATGCCTTATCTGGGACAGCACTTCAAGGATCTTGTGGCTCAGGTAAAGGGGCAGCGGCATATAGTCCTCCGTGTCCCGGCAGGCATAGCCGAACATCATGCCCTGATCGCCTGCTCCCTGGTCTTCCGCCTTCTCCCGTTCCACTCCGCGGTTGATGTCCGGGGACTGCTCGTGAAGTGCGCTCAGAACGCCGCAGGACGACGAATCAAACATGTATTCCGCCTTTGTGTAACCTATCTTTCTGATGGTGCTGCGGACGGTGTTCTGGATGTCAACGTAGGCCTCCGCCTTCACTTCACCCATGACCACCACCATACCCGTGGAGCAGAAGCTCTCACAGGCCACTTTGGCCTCAGGATCCTGTTTCAGGAATTCATCAAGTATGGCGTCGCTGATCTGGTCCGCCACTTTGTCCGGGTGTCCTTCCGACACGCTCTCGGACGTGAAAAGATAATTCTTTAGCATTTTTTCATTTCGCGGTGGTTGCAAGTAATCATAAATCCGTCCACCGGGGTTGCAAAGGTACTGCTTATTTTTGAATTGGCAAAACCCAATGTATCTTTACGCCGTCACGCTCCATTCCGCGGAACCAGGTCATCTGGCGTTTGGCAAACTGGTGAATGGCATTGCTCAGGAGAATCTCCATTTCCTCATATGTGTATTTGCCTTGAAGATACTCCGTAACAAACTTATATTCAAGACCGTAATAAATCAGGTCATCTGCCGGGACCGTTTCCATGAGGCCACGGACTTCTTCCACCAGGCCCTCCTTTAGACGTTCCGTCAGGCGCCTGTCTATCCTAGCTACGCGCTCTTCCCTGCTCACGAGCGTTCCTACATAATAAGTGCTGCGCGGGAGAAGGCTTTCCGGCAGGCCGTTTCCCTTTTCAAATTTATACCCGCGGGTTGCAGCTTCAATATAGAGGCCCGAGCCTCCGCAGATTACAGGTACCGCACCACGTCTTCTCACATCTGCAAAAGCTGCCGCAAATGCCGCCTGATACTGATAAATATTGTATTTTTCACCTGCAGGGACAATATCAATCAAATGATATGGAACATCTCCGTATTCCACTAAATCTTTTCCTGTCCCTATATCCATTCCCTTGTAAACCTGCCTTGAGTCTGCCGACAGTATCTCCCCGCCAAGGGCCTTGGCAAGTTCAACGGCATAATGGGTTTTACCTGAAGCGGTGGGGCCAAGCACACAGACACAGTCGTACTCCCCCGCTGCAAGAGACCTCGCAAGGGCGGGAACATCTATAACTTCCGGTTCCGGCATTTTTGCCATTGGCGGTATGCCCGGCCTGTCCGGCAGCAATTCGGTTCTGTTCATGACACAAAGTTACACAAAAAAATGTGATTGTCAACTTATTTACTCTCAGCTAGTTACATCCGGTACCCGGGTACCAAGGTACCTGGGTACCCTGCTTAAACACCTGAAAATCAATAGATTGAGAAACGCACTTTAACCACGGTCAAAAA